>ERZ780203.409-NODE-409-length-49580-cov-7.485109_pt1 | contig 49580 bp, 48 predicted proteins | sample MGYA00511168_ERZ780203 | MGnify/ENA primary metagenome ERZ780203 (study PRJEB29588, sample SAMEA2156577) | human gut metagenome | biome: human gut; feature: human-associated habitat; material: faeces | place: Denmark | collected 2008/2010 ...
TTGCATGCACTTGTGGACTTGCATCAATATGCATTACAAGTACATGATTCTCTCTGCCTTTTTCATCGACACATGGAACTTTTTCTATTCCAACTTTAATAGTCGGATTGCAGAAATCAAATGGCACTCTTAGAAGTTCATTTAACTTCTTTGTTTCAAAATCAATGCATTCAATTCTTCTTGTCTTATCGGTTATACCTATTGCAATATCTTCACCATCCGCATTAGCAAATGCAACAATCGGTATTGCTAAATCCTTTGTAAACGCTCCAACCCAAGTACCTTGACTTTTAAAAGACCGCTAACCACAGTCTTTTTGTTTTCTGATATATTCTGGCAGCTTTGGTGACCATGGAAGAAGATCTTCCCGAAATGAGCGGTCTTTATCGTCCATATGTGCCGGTATCTGGGTCAGCAGATATTCAAAGTACTCATAAGGCTTTAAGTTATTAGCTTTAGCTGTCTCTGCTATGCTGTATATTATTGCTGAAGATGTAGCTCCATTGATTGTATCTATCATTTCCCAGTTCTTCTTGCCTATGCAGAAGCCTCTTATTGCACGTTCCGATGCATTGTTATCCATTGGGACTTCACCATCTTCAAGAAATACCCTAAGATATTTTTCCTGATTGAGTGCATGGGGTGTTTACTCTTTTGTATTGGCGCCATCAGAAACAGTCATATAGCGTGAATTTGATTTTATAATATGAACATCTTTATTATGTATTGACTATTTAGAAAATTCCAAATCTTCATAGAAACTATCATAATCCACAATAAATTCCGGGAGTTTGGTTTCAACTGCATACCGACTATTAATGATATTCTTTATAGATTCATCATCGGATCTGAACATATATATATTCCATCCAGTAACATCCTCTTCTTCGTCTAATACCGGATATGAACTATAAGGGTCAAATACCTGTATATTTAATAATTCCTTTTTTGTAGGCTTTTTCAATTTAACAATTTCAAATGTTCTGCTTAAGAATGGTCGCCTCCCTTATTCTCAATTATTATACAAGTCTTTCGGCTACTATAAAATAAAAATATGCTTTCTGGTACTATACTTGTTTTCTATGTTATAGTTGAAATCAATCCCCTTGTTGTCGACATGACCTTAGATACAAATCTTCTCACTAATGCATGTTTATACTCCTATTATTGGGATTATAAATTACACATTTTTCTTTATCCTAAATCTTTTAATATCGCCTACAACATTTTCTACCGATTCAAGCCAATCTCCTTGTATGGCACGAATAATATTATTTACTGCATGCCCTTTAATATAATACATACGTACATTTTGTTTAAATCTATCTAGCCCAACTTCTTGCTTTGCGACTTCAAATATTCTATTAAATAAAATCCCTGCCCTAGTAACCCCTCTATCAGAATCTTCATCCAATTCAATAACCATTTTATTTTGAAATTCTATTTTCCCCCTGTCTTTACTTTTATTTACTTCGACGAGAACTAACATCGGATTGTATGTATACTCAATACACATCTTTGTTTCCATTTCTTCAATAAAATCATCGAATAAAAATTTATCAAAATAATATGCTTTTTGATTCCTTCTAATAATGAACATTGGTAAATCACCCATACAAATCCACTTTTCGTAAGCATTAGGATGGTATCTTTTTTCTATACTTACAGGGCTATTTGATATTCTCTCACAATATCCTGGAACAAAAAAATCTATATATTTCCCCGATTCCTTATCAAATTTATCCATGTAGTTAATTATATAATCTCTCGCAGCTGTCTGATTCCCATCTGCTATTAATATACCAACTGTTATTGTCTTATAATCATATTTATCTAATATTTCCTGCGTAATTTGATCAAACGTCCTAACTGGATTCACTTTTAATCTCTCCTTACTATTATTTTCCCAAAACTCATAAAATATTTTTATTTAACATTTTCAAAAGAATAGTTTAAGCAATAAGTTCATTATCCTTAAGATATTCTATAAATCCTTCTATAATGCTTTTCTTCCTCTCTACAATATCTTGTTCTGTATAATCGCTTTTCTCATTTGATAATTTCAGTAACTCCTGCACTTTTGTTCCAGACTTCAGTTTTCCATTCGCAGATGTATAACCATGGTAATATTTGATTTTATCTGTAAATCTATAGTCTGAAGCTCTAATATTAATATTTTTCTCCAAAAGTGCCTTATTACCCAAAGACTCTAAACTACTCTTTTCTTTTAAAGAGTTTTCATTTTCCTGTCGTTTCTTTGAATAAATATGTTCTATCTCTAAATTTGTATCCAACGATATAAGTTCCTGATTTTGATCCGTATATGCCCACCAAGCAAGAATTGATTTGGTAATTGGTCTACCATTCGTAAACACATAACCGTTCATAATATTTTTCACATTATCTTCTTCAAATTTATATCCTGAAAATGTAACTGGAAGATCAGAAATAATATTTATCATCTCTGGATAAACCGGACTTCTTAAAGCATTTACACCAGGTCTAATAAACGCATATCCAAATATAAAAGCAGTGATTTTGTCTAAAAATCCATAAAATTTTTCTTCATTTAATAAGCCATCATCATTCTTATATCGCATAAAAAACACTGACACAAGATATGTCCACATACCATTTGGTGCATAATTCAAAACAAATAATTTCTTCAATACCCTTTCTGAAAATTTTTCATCCTGTACTGATACTTTTCTCCAAAACTCTGCTAAACATTCAAGGTTATCTAATGTATTATTGCACTTCAAAATTGCATAAGAATCTTTCTCATAAAATTTTCTAAGTGCTTCTGTGGTAGTATTTTTTATTCCCTGCTTTGCTCTTTCAAAATACATATATCTAGTAAAAAGCTCATCCATTGGTGACCCTGAAGGTGCAACAAAAATGTCATCACATACTGCCTCTAAGTCTTTCCATCTTCTAATAAATTCGTCTTTTTTACCAAGGCTGCTATAATGTTTATAAAACTGTGCTTTAAAAATATCAGTATCTGATAGTGGTTTTCCTCTATCATTCAATGTTGAAAATATACGAAGTGCCGTATCCTGTGATTCTGCTTCAATAGGTAATAAAATGCAGTTGTTTAATATTCTCGTTGGAAGATATGCAAAATATGCTGGATATTCCTGCAAAAATTCATTAATCTTTTCTTGAAAAAATCTATATGTACGAGCATATTTACTCTTCTGTGAACCATCCACAATTCCTGTTTTCAAAATGGATAAAAACTCTTCTTTGTCATCGTCAGTTGATACCTCTGAATCAATTTTCAATCTGTTCTTATCTGGTTGACCAAATTCATTTGTTTTCCAAATGCAAGTTGAAATATCCTCACTTGTTTTTACCGCATATTGATCTTTCATATTCCCAAACTTTGAATAAAAAGCTCTTAGCAATAACATTAATGTTGTCAACCTTTGTTGTCCATCAATTATTTCTAATTTTCCTTCATCATTTTTAAATGTTACAATTGGTCCTAAAAAATACTCATCATTATCACTATCAAACTTTGTATAATCATTTTCTGGAAATGCAAATACAAATATATCATCCCACAATGTTTGACATTCTGACTCTTCCCATGCATATGGTCTCTGATAATCAGGTATTAAAAAATCCGATTTTTTATTAGAAAATAACTCTTTTATTGTTTGTTGATCTATGTTTAATTTTGACATCTCAAAACCTCCTGTACTTGTACGATTCACACATCATTGATAATGATAATATGGTATTTATCCAACATTATAATGTATTATTTTTAATAATTCTCTAACTGTTTCCGACTGTATCAGCATCCTCATCTTTTCATCCCCACATTCAACCTCAGGCTTACCACACCTCAGATTATCCGGATGCTCTGACACACAACAATCTTTATACCAGCATTCACCCATAAGAGTTCCTTTAACAGACCACTTCTCATTTTGTGTAAATTCACCAACCAATGACTTAATCACACGTTCTGTAGAATATCTCTTAAATCCAGCTATGTACTGTAATGTTTTCTTATCATCAATCCTTGATAAATCTATTCTGTGATTCTCAACTGCCGCCAAAACTTTATCACGGATTTTTATTTTATCGGTCTTTCCGGTGCCTGTCCATTCTACCAGCTTATCAAATGCAAGAATCAGGTACTCAAAACAAATCATATCCAGAATTACAATCTTTCCTTCTGACTTATCTGTTATTGATTTCAACATACGATACTTGTTGCGAATGTCCTGATTATCAACCACATAATCAAACGCAACGAAGTATTCATCTCCATCTTCAGTCTCCAAGTCTATTAATGCATCCAGTAAACCCTGATTGCTCCCTTTACTCTCAACTACAAGTTCATTGTCAAAAAAAAGCTGATTAACTAATTTCCAGAAGTGAAGTCCTGCACCGGTATCCTCTGTCCATAAATATCTCATATCACAACTCCTCTTCTAGTGTTATCCTGTTATTATCAAACTTCAGCACCTTAAAGCTCTTATCAGATACATTAAGTCCGTCACAATTTCGCAGGAAGAGCATATACTGATTTGATAACTCAAAATTAATGAATCTCCTTACATTATCATTAATCAGACAATCTGCATTATCTATCACAATAAAACTATTTCTACACTGTTTTATTGCTTCTAAAAAATCATCTGATTTGTAGTTAAATAGCTTGATTGCTTTGTATTCATCTGTCAATCTTATATCTTCCAACATTTCATAAAGTACTGTTTTACCGGTACCACTGTCTCCACCAACAAGAGTAATTCTGTCATCAAATGTCAAATCATATGAAAATGGAGCTACTTTAAATGTAATATTCTTATAAATCATCTGCTTCTCTCCTTTCATATTCCTTACTCCACCATGCATTATAACCTCTCCCTCCGGTCACTATATCAGAATCATTGAATCTGATTTGCACATCATCCGGAATATCAAAAAGCGTTGGCCTCGACATATAAATCTTAATATTATCCATAGTAAAAATTACTTTAAGAACATTCGGTCCACATTCCTCAACATTTACCACCTTATCGGGATGTTTCACAATATTAAGTAATGTCTTACAGCCTGACGATAAATTACGGATTGTACCTAAACCATATTTTGTTTCTATATGTTTATCAGGTGTCAACTTAGCATCATCTATCTGCTGGATTAAATCAATTTCACTTTGTGTCATTTCTTCATTGCCGGTATTCAGATTGAAGTACAGATCATTCTGAAATATCCAATTTTTTGAATCGCTCTTATTTGTATATATATCTATCATTTATTGTTACTCCTTTTCGCTGTCACTTCATCCATTTCTATTGTTTATAGATAAATAATCTATAAAATATCACCCTCTGTACGATATTTTACTATACCTAAATGCAACATCATCATATTTATACTTTCCACAAAGTAATTGAAAATCTTTCAATAATATATGGTTATTTGGACCACTAATAACTTCTTTTATTGGTTTTTCAGATATATCTGATAATTCTAAATGAAAATATGGTACTATGTCATCATTCAAAATATTAAAATCAATCTTATTTTTCATCACTTCTACCATTTCATCAAATAGCACGCTTTTATTACGCTCTTCTCCATATATTAATTCTGTTTTTTTCGTAATTGGATATTTAAAAAACATTCTCCATTCATTTTCCTCTTGAAATGATACATTTTTGTACTGTAATGAATCCATAAAAACCATATTTAGCATTTGAATAAAGAAAAATATCATATATTCTTCCTGCTTACTATCATCACAATGCAAATTATCTATAATCCATTTACGCAAATTCTTCAACTCATTCAACAAATTATTTGCTTTAGATATAATAATATCATTTATTTCTTCCACCGTTTTATACTTTACTTTTCCCATTGTTATGATATCTTTGTATTTTCCACTATACTGTGTTAATTCTCTTTCTGAGAATCCAATAGAAACACCTCTTCCATTATCCGCATAACCTCTCCACTGACTTAACTTGTCACCTTCCTCACAAAAACATATAACAAAATTAGTAACCCCACCCTTGTCAAATTCCATTTTAAAATAATCATATGCTAATCTGAAAAGAATCTCCATTCCTCTTTCATCTGTTTCACCCGCAAACTCAAAAGGAAATGAATTTTTATAATATACATCCCTCATAGCATATATTATACCTGGAAAAAACATATATACTTCATCGTAATCATTGCTCTTAGTTATATCGCTCATTCTAAGTTGTCTTCCAGACATAATTCCATACATTTTTTGTGTACTACAATAGTGATACAATATTTTGTCCATTTACTTTTTCCTCATTTTTCACCAATTTCAAACCAATACTAAATTATCTTGTTTAAAATCCTAATATTTCGTAACTTTCCAATTTCTACGAGCAAATAAATCATTTTATTTTTATTATATCATCGAAGCTAATATATTCCAAACCAAATTTAAATATTTATGCAGTATTTGCTGTGTCGTATAACTTTTCCATAGTGCATTCACTCCCTCTCCCCGACAATTGCCCGTATGTATGTCAAATTTGCTTTTACAAATATGATATCTCTGGCTCTGCCTCATAAAAACCGAGTATACTTACGAATTGCACATAATTATTCGTAAGATTTTACGCTTGCTTCATATAATTGGGATAATTTTTGAAAATAAAAAGAAATGTGATAATAGAAAATACTTATGACTCTTCTGTTTAGTACTCATTAATATCTGTGGTACTATCAAAAACAGGTATCATATAGGTATCACAATAAAAGAAAAAGCTTCATAAATAGCTTGTTTACGCCATTTATGAAGCTCTGTTTACTATTCAAACTCTTGGGCTGAAAGATTTACCTAGCTGTTTCTTGGTACACATTTGTGTGTTTTATTCTTCATATTCATCTTATTTTGCATTTTTGTTTACCTCGTCCAAAATTTTTAGAGCCAAAATGGAGCCAAAACTTTCCATTACAATGGCGAAGCCGAATTGATTATTATTGCCTCAGAAATATATCTCATTAGTGGAATTTCCATTGTTAATTCTTGGCTATTTGCAAAAGGATTATATACACCTCTTTCACTTAAACGACTTTCATTCGATTTACTATGTACTAATGCATTTCTAGTCTTATATATCCTTGCTGCTAACTTTTTAAACACTTTTTCATTTGAAGCATCTCTTAAATCAACAGTATCTCCTTTTGAAAAACTAACCTCTGATGATTTATAATAATCCACAATAGAATTACTAAATTCTGTCAAGTCATTAATCAACTCACTTATATTAACAAATTTTTTCAATGTCAATTCTAGTGCTTCCAATTCTGAGCCTTGAAACTCTTCCTTATTTTGTCTGTTTTTCTTTTTTATTAAATCCACAATCTTAACGATATCTTTCGTCCTTTTTGCCGAAAAACCGGGGTGCTGTATAATATGCTGCACACTTTTGAAAATATCTTCGTTATACACTTCTTCATAAAAATGTTCCATTATATGATAAAATCCTACAAACTTTACAAAAGGTTCCTCAGAAGTTAATGCCATATAATATTGTTCAACTAATTGCTCTTTATACAAAAGTTGAGGTGCCATAAGTTCTGAAACATTCTGAATTCTTCTTCTTGGCAAAACATTTCTTTGTGGAAATAAATCATCTATTTCTGTTACCGCTTTAAATACAAAATCAAAATTATATGCAATGTTGAATAAATACGATTTAGCATACCTTTGTAATTGCTCCCTATTCTTTTTTGTATTCGTTTCTATATATACCGCCAATGGTAAACGTGTAATCATTTTTATCAAGCTAAATATGTCTTTTTCTGCTAAAGTTTCACACCTACGTTCAAAAATCTGAGATGGAATACTAGAAAAGACTCTTTTTCTTACATCAAAGTCTTTAATAACATACCAAATCAATTGTCTCGAGATTTCATGAAACGAATATGTAATATCAGCCTCTTCATCACTTACAATTAATTCCGTCAATTTATCCTCAAGCCCTATGGAAAAACGTCGTCTTGAATCAACATCTGGTATATCAACAACTGATTCATAACTATTTCCATCACATATCGAATATCTCTCAAAATCATATTGTTCTGCTTGCTGCCTTAAATCATTATAATTGTCTATTGTATATATGTACTCCTGTGTCGCAATAATGTATGAGATTTTATTATTATCATAATTAAATTGCAATCTATTTTTGCAATTTCCTAACATTCTAGAAACTTTTTCGCAAAATTCATTCCATTCCATCTAATCTACCTCCAATTACAAAGAGCACTCGTATCTTTACTTAATAATATATTCTACTACAACAAACTTCATTTTGAAAGAATCTATCAATATTAGATTATTCAACTCTCATACCTAAAAAAACTCCCTAGCCATCATCTCCGCAGTAGCCCGGTTATACCCCTTCTTCAAATACCCCTGCACAATCGTCCCAAACATACCCTTGACCATATTATCCTCAATATCACAATATGCCTGCATCTCCCCAGACAAAGCCATTGCCACATACTCTATTGGCTTGTTATCCAACAACCTATGCAGCTTCGTCAGTGACTGCTCTGTTGTCCTCAGAGCAGCCTCCACTTCTTCGCACTTTATCCGCAACATATTTCCATCTGTAAACCACACTTCAACATAGCCGTTATCCATGTTATAAGCACATTCTACGATATTATCCATTCGATTATCTTTCATATCATCAATCCATCCTTCCCATTATCTTGTTCCATAAGACCTTTCAGATTGCCTTATCTGCTATTCTGTACGCTCCTGTTCCTTTACCTTACGAACAATCGTATCAATCTGCTCTACACCGGCATATCTCTTGACACGCTCCAGATCATCAGCCTTTTCCTGCAACAACTCTGTCATATCACTCATATCCTTAATCTTGCCCTTGTAAAACTCCACATCATCTGACAGTCTCTTCTTTTCCTTCCGCAGTTGTAAAATTTCTTCTTTCAGCCTTACACACTGGATTGTCAGATTCTTTATCAACATCTTAAGCTTATTCATAAATGGCATGACTACTTTATCCCGAAATAACTTAGCACTTGCAAATGCTCCTGGTTCCGGCAACTGCCATTCTGGTGCTTCTTCCTTACATCACGCTGTAATAACTGCTCTAACTGCACCATCTGCTCTATATTGTTTTTAAGCTCATTCTGTTGCCTTTCAAGTTGAACATTATTCTGTTGCAAATCATTGTATTTTTGTCTTAATGCCTGATTATCCGATTGCAACGCATCATTCCTTTACTCCAGAGTATGATTGTCAGCGGATAACCGATCATTCACAGTCTGCAATTCACTATTCGTGTATTGTAAATCTTCATGCCGCTGTTCCAGTTCCTCATTATCTTTCTGCAACTGTAACTGTTTCTGCTTCAAATCATGATTTTCCATGTGAAGTCTGTCTTTGCGGATTTCAAGCCTTGAGTTTTCCATTCTCAAATCCTGATTACCTGCAAGCAATATTTCCTTCTCCTATTGTGATGTAGTTTTCTCTCCTTTTGCCTTCTGTACAGCTTCCTCTGCTAATTCCTTTTCGGCAGATACATTTAGCAATTCCCGTTTCTTTACAGAAACCTCTTCTCCAAGCTGTGCAACCACCGAAGATATTTCCTGCTTCTGGCTATCCAATTCTGCCACTTCCTTTGCCCGCTCTTTCTTGTAAACATAAAAAATCGCACCAAACATTCAATGTCCAGTGCGATAACTCCAATTTAATAAGATGCAATGTATGTAAAATCTTCTCTTATATTCTGGTTTTATGCACTAGACTAAAAGACCTACAAGCTATAACCTAATGCACTAACCTTGCATGTTTATAGCCGTGTACGTCCGTAATACATGTACATATAATGTCTTGAATATAAGTTCTGATTCATGTGTATGTTCTCCTTCAGCTTTTTTATAAGATTAATCTATATTCCTTCTTATGTCAATATTTTTATAATAAACACATTACACTCACCCTATTTATGCCAAACTTACGATGTCATTCTCTTACACGCGCTTCTAAATTTTTGCATCAATTGATTAAATTCATCTTCCTTCATTAAAGCATACATTTGTATCATATATTCCCTTTGAAATAATAATATCTTGCGAACTGAAAAATTGCACTCACGAAATATAGCTGTCCTATGATGCAATCTAATTCTTTTATCTTTTTCTTCTTTAAAAGTCATTCTTAGAAATAACACTTCATATTTTGAATATAATTCCAATATATATTCTAATGGAATTATCAATATTAAATAAACAATCGGTATCATAAAACTTACCAATGTATTTATTATATTTAATTGCTTGTATTCATTTATCCCAATCTTTATTGTCTCATAAAAAATCCAAAATCCAGCGATTGCCAATATACTATCCAATAATTTATGAACACTTTTATATTCTTCTTTTTTTTCTGCAATTACATTCATAACAGTAATTATTGTAATAACTGGAATAATCGCAAGTTCAATCCATATATTAAATGTAAATGTGCTCATAAAAAATTCTAAAATCATGGTAAATTTCAAATTATCTTTAAGGATTTTTTTAATGTATGTTTCATCAGCTTCACTCGAAACCGCATTCATACAATATATTAATCCAGAAAAAAGAAACCATATAATAATATCTTTGATATATATATTCTCCCAAATAGGCAAATAACAGAATACCATTGTAATCGTTAGAACATATAGCAATATTATTTCCCATAATATCCTTAACTTCTTGTCAAAAAATATTACTATGACATTCCACAAACTTTTTCTTATTTCCCTATGGCATAATACATATAACATGAAAATACATCCCCATATTAATGTTGCCCATTCTCTTGTTGACAAGATTGACATAACGCCGTTCTCCTTCTGTATATTCTAGCTCATTACTCTCCCCACAAATAGAGCCAAACTAGAGCCATTTGATAAAACAAATGCCGGAAGCCCGCATAAATACAGGCTTTCGGCATTTTAGTCCGTTATTCAAACTCTTAATTGTAAAGTTGTTTTGTGGTGTTCGAGATTGCTTTTTGCAGTAGAACGCCGAGAGTTTTGTCTGAATTCTACCTGTTGCGTGGATTTTATGAAGATTGTATTGTCATTTTATTGTCAGCACAATAATTCAACACCTCAACATATAATCCCTAATATGCTTATACCTATTTTATCTTTTCAAGCACAAATGATATTGCGTTTGATATAATTTTTCAAATTCTTCTAATATCAATCTAGTTGCATTTTTTACATTTTGACTTTTACTTGTTTTGCCAAAATAAATATTTGCCAAACGAGATTCAAATGCATCTCCTTTTACATATTTTCTAAAATAATGTGGAAAACCGTATTCAATAATGCAAAATCCATTCATTTCTCCAAATTCGAATCTATACTGTGCCTGAACTTGCCTAAGTATTAGCACATCATGATATGACGGATCAGAAATGTATTCTACATTCTCTAATGTTTCCCCTTTTTCACTGTTAATTATAATATTTTTTACACTTCCATTCATCCATTTTGCAGAATCGGGCAACGGCTGTTTTGATTCCCTATCTGGTCCTATTTCTATATTTTTCACTGCTTCAAACTCTAAAAATCCATTTGGACTGTTATTAGCTATTGACAGCATAAACATAAATCGTTGATTATTACTGAATTCTTTAGCAGATAGCTCTGTTGCATTATCAGAAGTTGCTACTGCACCTTTGTCCTTTAAAAGTTTCACTACATCCTTAACAACTTTTCGATTAATTGCTTCGGTTTCAGATGATGTGAACTCATTTCTAAATGTAATTTCTCTTGTTTTTTCATCTTTTACAATTTCAACTCTTCCTGAAAATTTACTCTCACAATTTGCCCAATCTTTTGTAATATCCTCTCGCAAAATTTCGTATTCTAGAACAAGATTATTTTCAGAGTTCATTGTAAATTGCATATCAGTATTAACAGTATAATTACTTGAATCATCTACTATTTTTTGAGGCTCAATCAAAGAAAGTGGCACTATATCATTTAAATTTTCAGTTGTTGATGATTCGATTTTAGAGGTTCGAAATTTCACACTGTCTTCTTTGGTCTTTTGAAACTCTTGCAATTTTTCAAACTCTTTAGGACTTATTATTGAAAGTGTCAAAAGAGGAATTGACATTTGTTTAGAATTATCGCCAATAAATACCCCACGTTCTGCTAAAATCCCCTTCAAATCAGCCTCACTTATACATGATTTGCTTAACAATGGTTTTAGTTTTTCACCAACTGGAAGCAATGTTTTTATATTTATTTCTTCCATATATTAAATCACCTCATCTCTGAAATCTGGTTTATATGTTATAACCTCAATACTGTTCACAAAATCTGCATTTTCAAAAGAACTTTTTGCCATCAAAACCGCTTCCCTATGTTCAAATGAATTATAATCTGGAAATGCAATTGTAACCTTTGCAGTCCATGTACTAGTTAATTCCTGTGCCAATCCTATCAAACGTTCTAAATACTCTTTGCAAAAAGATTCCGCAACACCAATAAACAATCTTTTTTCGTCACCATTGCTAATTGCCAATGGGATAACATTTGAGTTAACATACTCATATGGCATTTCTTTTCCTCTATATACGCGTTGTATACTAGAATTATTCAATCCCGTATCAATATAAAAAAACTCAACATTTTCCTTACCATATTTTGAACGAGTGTATGATAACAACTGATATAAGAATTGTGCCCTTTTGTTGTCCACCAATGCTATTGTTTCATATACACATTCTTGATTCATATAAAAATTCCCTATTTTGTCTATCACACTTTCATTTTCGCGACCATCTTCACTTCCTCGATCAATCCAAAATATCAGCCCTGATATAACCTTCTTATCTGTATTAGGTATCTTTTTCTTGGCTAATTCGCATGCTGGATAGCACTCCATTGCATACGCCAAATCCAATACAAATTCCTTAAATTTACTTTTCACTCCGCTATCTGTTGCTGGATACCCATCTCTACATTTAACACTTACCAAAACATCTTGTTTAGTGGCATCCCTTAATTGAGATTTATATGTATAGACATAATCAATTCCATGCTTTTGGGGTTCTTTAGAATTTTCCTTTTTATGTTTTTCTTTATGTACACATGGTACCGTCACCCCACTATTTGCATTGTTCCATCCCATCAGCTCAAGAATGTTCTTTACAATTTGTTCTCCATATTCGCCCGAACTTTTCGCTTTTTCACCACCGGCCATTATATTTGCACCTCCTAATCTTCATCATTATAATATATTTTATAGTATTTTCTTTTCTTTTCCCTATCGTAACCTTTCTCAATCAGATTATCAATGTCATCTACAGTATCACTAAATTTAATCTCCACATTATCATCTAACTTGATGCATTTCTTTATTGTCTTCTTAATTTTAGTTACAGCATTCGACGATATACTAAATTTGTTATCTACATCATACGAATCTATATAAACTTTAAATTTATCCGATTCTTCCTGATTATCAAATACTTTTTCTGTGAATTTTTCCAAATCAAATTCTTCATTATTTTCAAAATACTCTACAGAATTGTTCATCAGTTCCAATCTTTTTTCAGGTTCTATATTTTCTTTTTTAGCAATATATTTTTTACAAGACTTCAATACCTTTGCTGTATTGGTATATTCATTTTTTTCTTCCTCAATCATCAAAAAATTCTTTTTCCAATACATAGCATCATTAATATTTCTATCCACAATATATACCTTATAATTTGAATCTGACAAATTAAATATAAGACAACCTTTATCCAATTTCTTAGGATTAATACCCTGTTGACATTCAATATCATATCTCTTTCCATTACTATTTACTTGCAAATAATAATCCTTAGATTCCGATTTATAAATTCCTATTGCATCAGTAACATTATCATCTATTATGCAATTTTGTAAATAAACTATATACAATTCTCCTGCTTTTATATTGGGATGCACTGACACTTCATACAAGTGTTTAGCAATATTGACAGATTGTTCATAAAACTCACTTGGGTTTTCAAATATATGTTTAACATAATTATATATTTCATTCATTGCAATATCTGTTTCATGTACAAATCTATATGTTACATCAAATTTAAATGTAGAAAAAAAGAATTGTTTCAAATATTGATTTGTTACTTCATTATTAGCATCACATATTTCCGTTGATATCTCTAACGATTCACCTTTAACTTTATTTCCCACATTATGAATAATCATATTTTTTATATTTACACTTGAAAAATCCTGCACGTTCTCACCACTTCCCTTTCCAGAATCAATTATTGCTTTTTTATGCCATCATCCTTTTCTGCTCTCCTACATTACGAATAACAACATATTCCGCTTCTTCTTTTTCTTTCTCCAACAGTTCCTTTGCAAACACTGCAATCGGTTCAGCAACAGCCAATGCCAATCTTACCGGCACTGCATTCCCGATTTGCTTATAAACCAAATCCAACTTTGCATTATCGTTTCTATTACTTGTTCCCCTGCTAAACTCATACCAATCAGGGAATGTCTGTATTCTAGCAATCTCTTTAACCGACAGCCTTCTATTGTTTTCTTCACCATCACTAAAGATATATTTGTCTTTACCTACATGCACCATAGGCTCTCCTGCCGGATGGATAGGTGCCTGTCTACCAGATGCCTGAATCGTAAAACTTGGTTGTGTCCAAAGTTTCTTTCGGTTACGTGACATAAAAATGGTCGAATACGAACCGGTAAAATAATCTCCCGGATTATCTTCCAAATCACCAATCGCATCACGAAGCGTAACTACTTCTTTTAAGCCTTCAACACCATACCCATGTGTTGGTTCTGGATGTACATATTCAAAGTCTATATCATTTCTGACACCAACCAAAATCACTCGTTCTCTTATCTGTGGCACACCATATTCTGCCGAGTTTAAAAGTTTGTGATATATTGTATATCCCGCTGCTGCAAAATCCTGAACAATCTGTTTAAAAACCTCGCCCTTGCCAAGAGTCATCATTCCTTTTACATTCTCAGCCACAAAAATTTTCGGTTTGCTCTGCATCAAACAACGAATAAAATGCAAATATAAAAAGTTTCTCTTATCATCAACCAGTCTCGGTCCAGCCTCAGAAAAACCCGGACAAGGGAAACCTCCTAATACAATATCCGCCTTAGGAAACTCCTTTATCTTTCTTATATCGCTTTTGTCCATATATATATATTTACCCGCATTCTGTGCATAGGTTTCTCTTGCCTCATCAAATATATCGTTTACATAAATCGTATTAAACACATTATTATTAATGTTTTCATCAAAAACCTTTTTATCAGCAAATGCAGCTTCCATAACTTCTTCACCCATAACGGCTTTTAATCCAGCTAATTCAAATCCTAAATCAAGACCACCACATCCCGAAAACAATGACAGCAAGTTCCATTTATTCGGATCATAGTTGAGTTTATCAAACTCTATTTCTTCACTACAATCAGCAAACGCTTGTCTTTCTTCTTCAATTTTAGCATTCAAAAGTTCCTTGACTTCATCCACTTTATAATCTGGAGCCGGCTTAAATTTGCCACGCCCTCTTTCTTCTAAAATAACAGCCATGGTTTCACCTCTAAATTATTCTATCTGTCCCGGCATTGTCATCATCAATGTCGTCTGTTGTTTTAATGTTTAGCTTTTTCATATAATGCAACAACCTGTTCGCCACTTCATTTCCCTTAACAGTTAATGGCTGATCATACACCAATTCGGGAACAAGTTTATTGTCTTCAGCATTCCAATACACTTGAACCGAAAGTGGTCTGTCTCCATCCCATTTTCCAGCAAATGTACGATAATTCAATGCCTTACATGCAAAGTAAATATCAGGGTGCATCTTCACATACTCTTTAATCGGAACCATTTTATCAATTACGTCTTGTGCCGAATTTACATTTTCATCCATCAATATGTAATTGGCTATGCCGCTATTCTCAATAACCTGTCCTGACACCATAGCATTTCGTTTATCATCTACCAAATTACTACCTGCATACACATCAATAACCTGTTCTTCTGTAAGTAGCATTTTACCTGATAAATCTCCACTATTTTTGTTTAAAAGCTCAAACTTCCATCCCAAAGTGATAGCGCCCTTTTCCGTTCTCTTAAACTTATTCTTATATATGAGCATTCTTTCTTCAAATCTATCACTTATAGCCATTGTCGATTGCTCAATAATATTTACCCAGTCCTCGCCGAATAATTGCTCTGCTCTATCTGCACTCATCTTATTCTCAATAAAATCAGCGTTTTCTTTTTTATATGATATTTTTATTTCCACCTTATCAGATGACGATTCTGCTAAAATATAAATATCTGTTTTAGGCTCACCTTTATGGCATGTTGGTTTTCCTGAAAGAATTATTTTATAATTCTTCTCTTGGAACACGAACTCTGTTCCTTCAGCCATAAATGCTAATATTCTTCTTTCTGCATCACCAAAATCACCCATAACAAGACCTCCTAGTATTGTTTTCTACATATCTCTTCTTTTCCTATGTTTTCAAATGAATTAACTTGTGGCTTTCCAATGTCTGTTGCATTTTTCTTAATAAACTCAAACAATTCAGGATAGTTTTCCAGATAATAATACATTTGAGGACATACAAAATTCGGATTAAACTTCCGAAGTGTTTCCAAGTCTATTTCCTTGGTCATCCGAAAAGATAAGATAGGCATGGCATATGTGTGTCTTGTAAGGAAATCATCTACCCTTTCACACACCTGTGCGTCTTCCTTGTATTCCTCTTTCCAAGTGTTGATGTCTATTTTTCGTCCCAGATGAATCTTTCCCACTATCATTTTCATTGGACTACTCACATACATATATGCCAATATTTCTTCATCTGGAAATGTTCTTCTATATTCAAAAATCTTGCTTCCTTCTTTAATCCTGTTATACCATTCAGGTTTAAAGCTTAACAACATTGTCCGCATACCTTCTCCTATCCACCCAAGTCATAAGATTTAGCCATATAAATTATATCATATTAATAAGTCCAATAATCTGTACTCCGGCATCCAATTTTTCTGTGTAGTCCTTGCAGCTATTAGAAAAAAGTATACAAAAACTCAAGATAATTCTACCACAAATACTAGGTTTTCTCCACTACAAGATCTTAACAATTCTATTAATTTTGTATCACCTCCCCCTCCCCTCTCTAACCTTCTCGCCAATCCACTCCAGAAACTTATCAAGCATTGACTTTCCTTCAATCACAAACTTTTTCATAAATTCATACGCCTTATCCAGTTTCTCCTGCAGCCCCTTGTTTTCTTTTTTCAGATTTTGGTTTTCATACCTCAGCTGAATAACCTCTTCCTTTAGATAATAATCCCCTTCACCCTGCTTTATCAGGTCATCCCTAAGTTTTTTAACCTCTGACAATTCTTCCTCTGCCTGAGCCAGTTTTTCATTTGCATTCTCAAATACTGCACGAGCCTTATTAAGTGCTACCTGCACATCTGCCAACTGTTTCTTTTTATCTGCAATAATATCTTCCAATTCCTGACCATCAGCAGCCAAAGCTTTATTATATTTTTCTTGTGCAACCCCTTCTTCCATGATTCTATCTTTCAGGGATGTTACTATCGCTAAGATCTTTTCCGCTTCCTCTCGTTCTGTTTTCAAACACATTTGTTGTTTATGAATCTCATCGTTCAACTGAGCTTCTCGTTCTTCTTTTAACTCAATTACAACACCGATATCTTCAAGCTCCTGCTCTAATTCTTTGACTTCCCGGCTACGCTCCTGCTTTTTATAATCCAAAACCGACAAATGTGGATTGTGTGTATCCAGTTTTTTCCAGCCAACACCGTATTTCTGCATTATCATGGCAATATCTTCTTTCTCTGCCTCCGACCACTGCTGCCATTCGGTATTACCCTTGCCCTCACTTTCAAAACCTCTGGAGGCAAGCGCACCCTTAAGGGAATTTTTTATTTCTAATCCTCTCTTGTTATCTGTTGAAAACGGTACAAAATCTATATGCACATGTGGCGTCTCTTCATCCATATGAATATAAGCCCCAAATACATATAGCTGTGGATTTCTGCGAATAAATAACTCCACATAATCTTGTAATGCCTTAACTGCAGTATCAGCCGCAGCACTGCCCACGCCGGTATCATCTCTGTTCCCTATCTGCACAATGACTTCATAAAAAAGCTTCTCCTGCTTGCTTCTTGAAATCTTGTCATAATAATTCTTAATCTGCCTGTCTTTGCGTTTCTGCTTGGCATTGTACTTTTTAAGAGAATCATCAAACAATTTGTGATACACCTTTTTCAAATCTTCATGCACAAGAGTGATATTATCTTTTGTTCTGTCTGCATCCACATTTGCCGCAATAAATGCTCTTGTATTATGACCAAGTGACCCTTCCCCATTCATAAAACTAATCGTTCTTTCCATCTGAAATCTACCTCCTTTTCCTATGTATGCGTACACCTCCTTCTTATCCGTACTCGTGCCGGATACGGCACATATCAGTAAATTTCCCAGGGAAGGTTTTGTTACTTTTGTCAAAAGTAACGCAAAAGCACTTTTGACACCTGCGGCATCAAAAATGCAGACCCGCAAGCGGGTTTTGCGCTCCTCGCCGGAGAGGCTATAGTCGCGGATACGCGACATATTGTTTACCAACTGCGACTCCACTTCATACGAAGTCTACAACTTGCCTCTATCCTGCCAAAGTACAACAAAAATCTCTATGCTCCGGTAGGAATAAATGAGCTATGTATCATGCCATCCTTTGCATCTAGTGAAAACAATTCACCACATCATGTAATACAACTTCCTCTGCTATCAGCCTTGCTTCCGTTCTCAGCTTATACATTTCTGAAAAAGAATTTTTATTCCTCGGCTTATGCTTTTGTAGCCATTCCGTTTCAATATCCTCAAGCAATTCATAAGCCACTTCATTTACCTCTGCTGCCTTTTGGTTCAGTTCCCCGAATCGTAGCAGACTCCGATACCGCTGTGGATATTCTGACTTTAAATATTGCATCCACATATGCCCGTATTTTCCAACATTCACACCATTATCCTTAATATCTAATGTGATTAACGGATAAAACAATCCGTCTCTTTCCTCATACTGAACACCTATTTTTTCAAATAATGTTTGCTGTCCCATGTTAATCGCTTCCTTTCGATATTCAACACATTTTTAGTCTTCATCACTGGCTGTCAGCCTCTCCATACCTGCCAGAGTACGAGGCGTTTCGCGAAACGCCTCCAATATCTCCAGCATAGTTCTGATTGGTGTTAGCAGCTCCGAATCCATGTCATCCGCTTTTTGTAACCGCTCCAGTTCTGCTTCAATGTGCTGCAGATTCTGCCGAAATGATACCAGCATTAGCGGATTGCCTGTAGCCACAACCTTCTGATGCAGAATGCTTTGTATAATATACTCTTGTCTCGTCCTGCACCCGCACATTTTTACGCGGTTAGTAAGTTCCTCATTTTCTTCCGGTGACAAGCGAAATGCCACTGTCACCGTTCTCCATCTGTTTTTTGCATCTCTATTTTTTTCTGACATTGATAAGCTCCTCCCTTTCTGAATCTAGATGCACAGCCATATCTGACTGTACCGTTGGAAATAAATGTGCATAATGATAAGTGATATCAACTGCCTCATGTCCTACTCTTTCAGCAATCGCAAGTGCCGAATAGCCCATATGAATCAGCAGTGAAATGTGTGAATGCCTGAGTCCATGAATCTTGATTCTCTTAACACCTGCCAGCTTTGCGCCTCTGTCCATCTCGTGATGCAAATAACTCTTTGAAATGGTGAAAATCCTATCATCATTTCTAATGCCATCCAATCTACTGATAAAATCTTCAATTTCAAGAGCAAGAAAATCCGGCATAACAATCACTCGATTACTCTTCGGTGTCTTCGGATCTGTAATTACATCCTTCCCCTCCAGCCTTTGATACGATTTATTGATGCGAAGTGTTTTCTTCGTAAAATCAAAATCGTTAGGTGTCAGTGCCAGCAGTTCTCCTTCACGAATTCCTGTCCAATACAGAATTTCAAATGCATAATATGAGATTGGCTTGTCCGCCACCTGCTCAATAAATGCCTGATACTCCTCCTGAGTCCAAAACATAATTTCCTTCGACTCTTCTTTCCCCATAGAACCAGCTTTTCGAGCCACATTATCCTTCAAATCATACATATTAACTGCATGATTTAAGATGGCACTCAACTGATTGTGTATTGTTTTTAAATAAGTCGGAGAATACGCTTCTCCGTTGTCCTTCTTGAGCTTCATAATCTCATTCTGCCATTGAATCACATCCGCCGGACGAATCTCATTCAACTTTCTGTGTCCAAAGTATGGCAAAATCTTTGTTTCAATAATGTGCTTTTTCGTCAGGTAAGAATTGTATTTAATTCTTGGCTGAATATCTGACAGATACAGTTCCACAAAATCTGCAAATTTCATATTGATATTCAATTCATCCTTTAACTTAAAAGCTCTTTCCCATTCAAGGGCATCGCTTTTCTTAGCGAAGCCCCTCTTGGTCTTTTGCCTTCGTGTACCAGTCCAGTCCTTGTAATAAGTCCTGACCTCCCACATTCCGGTCTTTTGGTTCTTAATAACCGCCATCAAACCACCTCTTTCTTATCTGTTGTTCCATAGATTCGTTCATCAAAATACTGTCTGCTGACTCGTCCCTTGATTGTCAAAAATCCATCTGCTGCTCGCTCTGCGTTTAATTCGCGTATGAGCTTATATGCATATGATGTCGAGACTCCAAGCTCTTCCACCACATCCTGCACATTGATAAATCTTTTGTTCTCCATACACTGCTACCTCCTCTCTCGTCATTTATTATTCAGTTCGTTTTCGAACTGTTGTGTTGTGTATTATATTAACAGTTCATTTCTGTACTGTCAATATCATTTATCAAAAAACATTTCATTTTTGCACTGTTAGTGTTATACTGTATATAGTTTGAATGCTGAACAGGCAATCTCCTTCTTCTAACGTGTGAAATATGGAACAAAGCTATTGGAGATGCCTGTGTCAGAAGGGGAATTCTATCCCCTTCTGACCACCACGAAGTGGCAGCATTCATGAACAAGTAGCAACGCGGATTGCGAATATCCGCTTTATAAAGAAGGAGCTTTTGTAATGGGCGATAAATTTACCAGCCGAGTAGGCGTTTTAATCAGAAACTTCCGAATCGCAGCCGAACTTACCCAAAAGGAATTGGCTGAGCGATGCGGACTTAATGAGTCTACAATCCGAAACTACGAATTAGGAAATCGTTATCCCGACGAAGCAACTTTGCTTAATATTGCGAATCATCTTAATGTCAGCTTCTTTGCACTTTCAGATCCGGATGTAGCAAATATCTTCAGTGCACTCCATGTGTTATTTGATATGGAATGGGCATATGGATTGCGACCTACCATAAAGGATGGCGAAGTAGTATTAAAGTTTGAAGAACGGCTTCCAAGTGCCGGGTCTCGTCCGCAGGAGGATTTAGATTCATTCAAAAAAATGGTTGAGTACTGGGCAAGATTAAGAGACAAACTCGATGACGGAGAAATCACCGAAAGTGATTACTACAAGAAAGAAATCCGCTTCCCTGCAAATCCGATAGATAGTGATACATCTTACTCGGTATCTCTTGATTTAGCAGATGACGACCAGATGATGGTTCAGGAGATGATTGAAAATGAAGAAGTTGCAGAAGCATTGAAAGATTTGTTTCCGGATTTCTCATATGTAAAGAGGAAGCGGAAACCGAAGAAAGATTAAAATATGAGGAGATATTTATGGCAACAAATGATACAATATTAATTGACGGAATTCTTGATGACATAATTTCATCAAACGGTATGGATGATACCAATGAAAATCGTGGAAAAGCCTTTGAAGATTTTGCGATATCTGAACTACTAAAAAACTATGATTTAACTCGTGACCAAATCATTGATGGCTTAGTCGACGGTAGCGACGATGGTGGAATTGATGGGCTTTACTTTTTTGTAAATGGTAACTATGTCGCAGACAAGTCAGCTATTCTTCCACGAACAAACGCGCATTTGGAAATATATGTCTTAACCTGTAAACATCACGACACCTACGAATTAAACCCACTAGAAAGCCTTGATTCGTCTCTTTCAGAATTATTTGATATGACAATCAAGGCAGAGTCGCTAAAAAGTAAATACAAGAGTGATATATTAGCTAAGAGGGAGTTGTTAATACACTTATACAGAAAACTTTCGCCTGCACTTACAAAAACCAACATATATATCAGATATATTTCTAGAGGTGTTTCTGAAACTGTTGCGTATAATATCAAATGTAAGGGAAGAAAAATTGAGGCTACATGTAATAAACTTTTTTCTATAACAACATCAGAAATGAAATTCATTGGTTCTAAAGAATTACTTATATTATATCGCACAAAAAGAAACGGCACTGTGGAATTAAAAATAAAAAAAGGATTCCAATGCGGTAAAGATTTTGTTGTTTTAGTTGGACTAACAGACTACTTCAATTTCATAACAGACTCTGAACAAAAGTTAAAACGCTACTTTTTTGAGGAAAATGTTCGTGATTACCTTGGAAACAACAGAACCAATACGGATATTATGAATTCTTTAGAATCTTCAGAAAAGATTGATTTTTGGAATCTTAACAACGGAATAACCATTCTTACTTCAAGCGCCACTCTATATGACGACATTATTGAAACAGACAATATACAAATAGTAAATGGATTACAAACCACAAATACCATTTTCAACTATTTTTCAAATGGAGGAACAGATACTACCAACCGTTCAGTTTTAGTTAAAATAGTTGTATCTACAGATCCTTTAGTACGAAAAAATATTATACAAGCAACCAATAACCAATCTGTAATTCCACTATATTCATTACATGCAACTGATAAAATACAAAAAGATATAGAAGAAATATTATACAAACATGATATATATTATGAACGCAAAGATAAATATTATCAAAATCTTGGAATTCCTACTTGTGACATTGTAACCCCTTTATATCTTGCCGGAGGGTATACAAGTTTAATTTTAAAATTACCACACAGAGCAGTATTATTGAAATCAAAGTTTATGAATAATCCCATCCAATACAACAAAGTGTTCAACGAACAAATTCCTTTATCTGTATGGATTAACATTGCAATAATATTAAAAAAAGTTGATAGCATTACACCTAACTATAAAGGAACGATTAAAGCAAGCCAAGATAAATATTTGAGATCCGTAAGACCCATTGTGTCTCTTGTAGTCACCGCTAAAGTAATTGGTAAACTGAGTTTTGGTACAAACGATATTATAAGATTAAATCCTCAACTTATAACTAAAGAACTTATCGAAGATGTAACGCATAACACTATAAAATTCTTCAATGACAATCATCTTAAGTCAATTAGGAATTTGTCAAGTAGACAGCAAACAAATTTGATTCTCAAAGAATTAGCAACCCATTATCAACTTCCTGATTTTATTTCTATTGAAAAAAGAAAAGATTTTATATATGACGATTATCAAATAGACGAAGAATTTATAGAAACTGTAAAAGAAATGTTACCTGCTCAACCATGGCAAGTAGGAATACATAAGACTATTGCTGCTCAGCTTGGTTGTCCAAATGCGAAAGTATCACGAACCATCGAAACGCTCATAGATACTGGTATTTTCAAGAAACAAATAAACGGACAAATTATTGAGAGTTAATTTTCTTACTATGTATCTCGAATTTTTCCAAAATTATTGTCATTCTATTGTCACGCAACAAAAAACGAGCCAAGAAACGCCGTAAATTCAACGTTTCTTGGCTCTTGTGTATTATTCAAACTCAATGTTGACAACTATATATTCTATTCGAAGCCATCATTTTATTCTATATTTGGTATGATTTTTCTAATTATTCCAGTTGGTCTACGGGTTTGGGTGGTGGGATGTAGACATTTTGGAGACATTATTATTGCATCACTCATTTCAAAGATTGAGTTTTCAAAAAATCATCTAATTATTTCATTATTCAAACTTTCTCTCAACGTATTTAAATCAAATTTCATTATTTATCTATAGTATTTTGACCTGATTATATAAACGTAACAATTCTACAATATCCATATCTAGAATCGGTTCATACATAAATGAATTAAGATGAATATTTTCAGGTGTCATAAGATTTACCTCTGACATTATTTTCTTAGTACTTTCATCCCCAATTTGTAAATATCCATTCATTAACTCCCTTGTTTGATTTCCCTTTGTGTCTATATAATTAAGGAATTCTGTTGTATTACCACAATCTCTATTTCTATTCCATGTTAACTGCCCTGAATAATTCTTTAATTCATTTATCATAAACGCTTCTGCTTTATGTCTAGTCGCCATTGCTAAAAGAATTTTATTTTCTAAATCTACATCACTATCCGTAATATCATTGCATACATCATATAACGTTTGTAAAACCTTATCATTGAGTATAACATCATTTTCAAAACTACTTACACCAATATACTCATTATATAGAGCTAAAATATCAGAAAAAGTGATTTCATGTGTATTATCTTTTTCATGTAATAGAGCAGTTAATAATAAGAAATCAGCGTCATCATCTTGCGATGAAATATTACGCTCCTTACCAAATTCAATAATATTTCGAACAAATGGTATTAATGCTAAAACAAATTTTCGATTTGGTTTAGTTTTCCAATAATCAAAAGGCTGTTTTTGATATTTTTCTTGAATAAATTTGATGCCTGCATCATTATTGTCCGCAAACAATCGACATTTACGGCTTACCGGTATTCTACTTGAAATTGTTCTATAAAAATCATAATTATGTGAAAGAATAAGTATTTTGTTTTTTTCATTTTGAGATAATTCGTATAAATATTCTATAATTGCATATTTATTCTTGTAGTCAAATGAATCTGCAATATCATCAACAATAATAAGCATTTCTTTTCCTGCTTCTTTTATACGCTCTAAATCAAAAATAATATTCAATAAATATAATGCTCTTTTTTCCCCTTGACTTAATGTATCCAATTCTTCCAATTTTGTTCGATCAATTGTTCTTTTTTCTCGTCCTTTACTAAAGGTAAATTCAATTTGAGGAACACTTTCACCTATTATTGCACCCTTTAAATTTGATATTTTCATTTTAAACGGAACTGTAAATCGTTTGTTAAAAATATCCAATGCATCCTTCCATGGAGTATCATCCAAGTCTATAGCATCTATAGCCAGAGACAACGTTTTAAATTTCATTTGTAAATCCTCAAATAACACATTATTTTTGTTCAAATATGAAATCCATAATGATTTTTTTAATATCGGCAATTTTTCTTCTGACAAAAAGGGAACTATCTCTGGATGCATTTCTATTATATCTTTCAAAAGCATTCCTTTTGCATCTGTCAACATACTCTCTATACTTTTCAATTCGGGAATTTGCTTTATTGATTTATCAATTTCATCTATTTTTTCACCCAAAGCGTTCACATCTGGTATTGTATCTCTTCCAGCTAACACAAGTTGATTGTTTTTTACAAAAAAACTATCTTTCTCTAATGATTTTCTCAAATCTTTCAATTTGGGAAACGTAAGATTTCCTTTCTCCAAAAATTCAAATGAATTATATACTCTGTCACTTTCCTCAACAAAGTTCTTAATACTATTCTGAAATTCTTTTGTTTTTATTTTTTTTAGCACTGTTGGATCAAAAATAGCCGAATACGAAATGTCTGCACACTCCAGTTCTCGCTTTTGTTCTGATAAAAATTCCAAATTCAACAATATACTATGTTCAACTAACTCAAAATCAGAAATAATAGTTGATTCGAGTTCATATATAGTTTTTCCCGCTGAAGTTTTCTTTATTTTCATACCTGAAGCTTTTTCTATAGCTTTTAATAATTTATCTCTGGATTTCAACACTTCTTTCAATTGTTGCTTTATATCACTGTTCACAAGCAATGATGAGATATCTGATTCATATGATGATTCAAACGATTTTATTACAAACACATCTGTACTCTCAATATCCCTACCATCAATTTTCACCTCAGCCAAGCTCTCGCCCCCAAAAATAGCGTCCTGTATCTCTGTTTTTTTCCCTTGCTGAATCTTTTGAAATGTCTTTGCGAACGATGTTTTCATTAAACCATTTCTTGCATATATTGCATATGTACTGTCTTTGGTAAAATCAAACTCATATTGCAAATTATCAATTCCAAAACAATTTTGTAAATTTATGCTAACCTTCTCCAAAATATTTTCTCCTTTTATTCGAAACTATCTTTATACTACTTGTCTCCACACCAAGAATATCGCAAAACTCAGTCACTTAATACGCTTTCTTCTTGGCTAACTTTTTTCATTTAGTTCAAAACTTAGTTCAAGATTTAGTCCAATAATCTTCAAATGCTCCAAAATACGCGAATTTCTTTGGACTAAAAAACCTTTTTTCCTTTTCATTTTAGCTCAAAAAATTTATTGTAATCTCCATTAATCCACGAAATTATGCAATAAATCTTGAGCTAAAAGTAATCTAATTTTTATATCTTAGTTCATGATTTAGTCCAAGCGAAGATGTTGTTCGTGTAAGTAACGATATACCGCATTCATCTATAATCTCTTCCATTTAGCTGAATGACCTGTTCCTGACACATCAATTATATTTTCCTTTTTCATTGACTGTAAAATGTTGGAAACCTTCTTCACTTGCTGCTTTTCATTCATATGTGCCGGCAACGTGCCTTCTAAAACCTTATATATTTCAGCTACACTAGCTGTCCCCATTTGATCCAATGCATTGAGTACCATCTGACGATAAACATCTCTCTTAAGCCCTTTATTACGTACATACTCTTCCTTTTTGCCCACTATGTCTGCTATTCTGAAGGAAACATAGATATTAGGATACCTTCCCTCTACAAATCCCTGTTTCTTAAGATGAAGGAAATCATCTCTAGATATTGTCTCATGCTTCTGGACTTTATCCAGAATAAATACTTCTCTCAAATTCAAATTTTCATTAGAATGTAATAGCTGTGTATAATTTTTATCCAAAATACGACCATATATAGTCACTTTTACACGATTGGGATCTTCAAGGTCATAGGATGGCAGTGGAAAACATTTATTTCTCTGAATCTGATACATCATTGGGATTCCCATAGAATTTGTGTCAATCATATACAGATTCACCATTGCATTGCACAGGAATGTATTTCTGTAGTAAGGTGGTTTGTAACCTTCTTCTAATGCTCGCTCTACCGTTTCAGGAATAAAATTTCCTTCATTAATGAAAACTAATTTGTCCTCAAACTCCTCAACGTTTATCTTACCCCTTAACTGATAATTAGAATGTGCTATACAGTTGTTTAATATCTCTTTCACTACATCAGCATCATATGAATATACTTCGTCCGGGAACAATGTCATCTGTCCTGCTATATATCTATACTTTTCATTTCTAATCTTCGCATAAACTTTATCAACTGCAAGTAACAGCGGCATATCAAAATGTTCATATGCCTTTACCGTTCCATCTCCATTGTACAAAGTCCAAGTAATTCGCGGAATAAGTCCATCAAACAGATGCATGGCTTCCTGCTTTCCCAATAGAATTAAAGCTGCGTTTGTCACTTTTCCTTTTATCAATAATCCTGCTTTATTCAATAGTTCAACATCTGACATCTTCTCAAATAATTCAACTTTCTTATCTGACGTTTTATTTTTCTTTATAAACATTTCTCTTGCATACGCAATCGCATCTTCATCTAAATCTGAAATCTCAGCATTTGGAACTATTTCCTTTGACCAATCCACACCTATCTGGCTCCTGATAAGATCCAGCTTATTCATAGGTAGTGGACATACGCTTTCATCTTCTCTGGCATAAGCTGCTCCCTGCCATGTAGACGGAATGCCCCTATACGCCGGTGGAATCTGCATTGCCACAATCCTACATTTATCCATTGTGAGTTCATATATCTCTAAAAATGTTAATCTGTCGTTTGTTCCATTCACAATTTCCTTTTTCAAGCTTTGTAACGAACCGTTTTTCCGATATTCTGTTCCTATAATATTTTTATCATTATCAACTCCAAAAATCAGCCATGCCTCTTTTTTATCCCTTAAATTTGCTTCGTTTCCTAACGCTGAAAAATATTTGCCAATATCATTAAAAGAATAATTGCTTCTAGCTTCTTTAAATTCAACGACTTCATCTTCAAAATCAATTATTAGTTGACGAATAAGTTCTTTAAGTTCATTTTCTGAATATATCATTGCATCGCCTCCATCCTCATTATATAGATTCTATTAGTCAAATATACAAGTCTAAACAGACTTATTCTTCTACGATTTTACCTAAAATCTTATACAATTCCTGTGCTTCTTCTGGACTAAGTGTAATTCCTTTTCCCATCTTTTCGTGGTCTGGTGACCAATCTCTAATATCATATTTTGGAGCTGCACCATTCCAACTGATAAGGTTAAGTTCTTTTCTCCATCCTTTTGCATTCTCTGAAATCACACCAAGTTCTTCTACAATTTCATATTTAATGTCTGCCATTTACTCCTCCTAATGCTCACTATATTTCAATATTTTCTAACTTCTCACCAAATTAAGTAATGACTGATAGCTATCTACCACATCATATACTACATTGCCATCGCTAATTGCTTTGAAATGCTCTCTTGCACAGTGAATCTTGGACTCTTCAATCAGTCTTAACTGCATAGAAGACATAGATCCTTTTGTCTCAGCAACAAAATAGATATGTTTTACAGTGCCTTCATAGAATGCAATAGCCCAGTCTGGGTTGTACTTTCCAACTGGTGTACTGATATAGAATCCATCTGGCAGTTTCACATATACAGCAACATCCTGATCTGTATCCAACAACTCAGCAAACTGCTTCTCGTTGGTTGAATCATATACGATGTGATCGTACAGATGCTTGTTAGCCTTCATTGCATTGGTTCCAAGCTTACCTTTGATAGTCGGCTCTGTGAAAATATCCGTATCATATTTCTCATCCAAAACATCATATGTAATGTGCTGGATGATTGCGGTTGCCTTTTCATCATTAATCAGTGCAGCAGCCTTGATGATAAATTCCTCTGGATTATCCTTGAACTGATTAAAGGTAGATACAGCGATACCCTGTAGTATCTGAATGATTGCCTTTCTTGTCAGTCCTGTTTCATTCACCAGTTTACCAACCAAGTCATACTTCACACCTCGGTTTGCTGAAATCTTTGTGTCTGCCCCATACTGTGTAGAGGACTCTCTCACAAATGAAGATCCTGAAAGAAGTGCATCCTTTGAACTAATCTCCGACATTGCACCACTTTCTACTTTAAAGAAGATTTTCGGTACATGCAATTTGCTGTTGAGTGCCATAATAGACTTTTGAACCAGCTCATCTGTATCAAAGTCAACTACATAGACAGACTTCGGACTAATCTTTGACCATAGTGCCTTGAATTCAGCCATTTCAAGTTTCTCTTGGTTGACTTGCAATTCGACATTATTCGACCTTGCATTCTCTGGCTGCATAGCACGAGCATCGTAGATTGAATCCAGAATATCAATAATGGATTGCTGACAATCTGCTACTTCATCAGCAACCACCACTTCATTATTTGCTTTTGCTTCATAGTATTTGTCTGTCAGAACACCCTTCTTGTCGATATATCCATTCACAATCATATCGAACTGAATAGCCTGAGCCGTAGCAGCATCAATCGTCTGCTCATTACCAAGGGTATCCTTGATAACCTTGCCTTTGAACAGATCAACTGTAACAGCTTTCGGTCTATCAGCAACTGCTTCAGCAATCTCAGACTGTAGGCCTTTGGCAAATGAGTCATAGCTTTCGCTGGCAATAACAGTCAAGATATTGATGTTATGAACATCGTTGCCAAGGACTCCAGTATCCATTCTTTCTCCATCCTGATTTACACAAAGACGAAGACCACGACCGACTTCCTGTCGTTTACGAACATCACTACCACTCTGCTTCAAAGTACAAATCTGGAATACATTAGGGTTATCCCACCCTTCACGAAGTGCTGAATGGGAGAAGATGAATCGAACTGGGGACTTCTTCGGATTTCTATCCAATAGGAGTTCTTTATTCTTCATAATCAGGTCATATGCATCAATATCGTTGGAAATTTTTGCCTTCTTATCATCCCCAGCAACCTGATCAACCATACGGCCTTTCTTATCGATGGAGAAATATCCTGCATGTGTTGCTTCTGCTGGAATCTGTTCAATGTACTTGAGGTACTCATCATCTCCAAACTGAAGCTGCATGTTGCCGATAATATCTTTATACTCTTCCTCGAACATCTGAGCAAAGATACCAGGCTGTGCTTGTCCTGCATCATCATACCATTTGTAATGGTCTACTTCATCAATGAAGAATAATGACAGTACCTTAATTCCTTTATGGAACAGTTGTCTTTCCCTTTCGATATGGGAGAGAATTGTCTCACGAATCTGCAATCTTCTCAGCTGTTCTTCGCTTACTTCTCCGATGACATCACCTGCATATATTCTGATGCCATTGATAAACTCAATATAATCATAGTCACCACGAATATCACTGATGGTAAAGCCGACCTTGTACTCGTCCAAATTATTAGAGTTCTCATACAGATTAAATCCAATGCCAACTGTTTTTGTTACCTTACGAATGCTGGTCGCACCCTTCACATCAAACTGGATGGTAGCAGTTGGATCTGATTTAGAAAGATTGATGCTCTGGAGGTATACATAACTTTCGGTTGCTGTGCTTCCTGTAGCTGTAATACCCTTAACTGCAATCTTCTTTACCAGCTTCTTGTTATAAGCCTCCATTGCATCCAGACGATAAACCATATTGTAGATGCTGTCGCTCTTATGGGTAGCTGAATATCTCAGCGTAAGAAGAGGACAGAATTGCTTTAGGTTCTCCTTGGTCTGCTTACCTTCTACCGACTGAGGTTCATCAATAATCAGGATTGGATTTGTTTTCGCAATAATATCAATTGGACGACGGGAACGGAATTCATCCAGCTTCATATAAATTCTTCTGGCATCCTTGCCTTTGGCATTAAATGCCTGTGAATTAATAATCATTACATTGATTGAGCTGTCTGAAGCAAATCGATCAATCTCTGTAAGCTGTGAAGAATTATAGATGAAGAACCTAATCTTCTTCCCATACTCTTCCGCAAAGTGCTCCTGTGTTACCTGAAATGATTTGTAAACACCTTCTCTGATCGCAATACTTGGAACAACGATAATAAATTTGCTCCAACCATAATGCTTATTCAGCTCATACATGGTCTTGATGTAAGTATATGTTTTACCAACACCAGTTTCCATTTCTATTGTCAGGTTTAAACCTGGCCCTTCTATTTTCTTAGAAGGCTCTATCTGATTCGTTCTTTGTATTTTCTGTATATGTTCCAACAGAACACCATCTGATAATTCAGGTACCAGCCTTTGGTTGCTCCAGCCAGTAAATGCATCCTCAGATAAGTCGGTGATTGTCATCTGTCCTTGAGTGATACCTTTATCCATCAAATATGTCTGAGTCAAATAAGGCTGTCCTGCAAAGACATCAACAACTGCTTTGGCTGCATCTGCCTGGAACTTTTGATGTTTGAATTGAAGTTTCATTGCATTTCCTCCTTAGATTACTTTTATTCTGGTATCTGGTGCCAACATCTTAAATACTTCGCCAACATTAATCTTCGATGGACTACCTGCAAAGCTGGAATCTCTGAATACAACACGAAGAGGCTGTTTCTTAGCAATTGTTTTGATAACACTATCAGGAATAGCTTCATCAAAACAGGCAATCAAATCTCCATCGTTGTAGTTATGAACAGTGCAGCCTTCAATCGTCTCGGAAGAATAAGGAAGAGAAAGAGGAAGCCCCCATTCAAGTAAGCATCCAAAGAGAAGATCCAGGTCTGTTCTATCTGGTTTAACATTGGATTCAAGCATTGATAACATTGTCTGATCATATTCATCTGCACCGTAATAAACATCGGTCATATTAGTATCATCGAGCTTAAACACACGGAATCCAGTATCAAGGTCTTGTGTGGTCAATGGATTTTCTTCTTTTATTTTTGTGCCTGCTCGACGGATTCTATCTTTTCCTATTTCACAAATATTTGCGTATCCTGCTTTATTGGCTTCAGATTTTTCATCGGTTTTTTCTGGCAGTTGTACCACTACATACTTCCTATTTCCATTATCAGAAGCATTAAGTTGCATAACTGCATGTGCCAATGTCGCTGATCCAGAAAAGAAATCCATTATTATTGAGTCCTTATCTGCTCCAAGCATTATAATATTTTGTAACAAACTAACAGGTTTGGGAAAATCAAAATATCTCTTTCCAAAAAGTTTTTCCACTTCAATACTGGCTCTTTGGTTCGTTCCAAATTCAATACCCCAAAAATCATTTGGGATTTGACCATTTTTTTCTGAAAGATATATTTTTCCATATGGTTGTTCATCCCCTCCACTTGTCCAATAGATTCCTCCATTTATATCTAAAGCTTTAAAATCTTCCTCCTTCATCATCCATGGTCCATTAAGTACCTTACCACTCTTTGTCGTAACAGGATAAAAATGCCTTCCCCTTGTTTTATCTAAAAGTATTTTTCTTCTAAAGAAACCTTTTTCATCGCTGTATCTATATTCATTTTTTGCTTTTTCAGTTAAAGGTAATTTCCCAAAGTTCAAATCCTTAATACTTTTTGCATATACGATTATGTATTCTTTAACCCTTGCAATATTACCAATATTAGGCTGATTATCTGTTCTTCTCCAGGCTATTTGGAATAAAAAATTTTCAGATCCAAATACTTCATCACATATTTTTCTCAAATTATCCTGTTCGTTATCATCAATACTGATAAAAATAACCCCGTCAGTTGTTAATATATTTCTTGATAACAGTAATCGAGAATAAATCATGCTACACCAATCAGAGTGAAATCTACCATTCGAATCTGTGTTTTTAAATAGTCTTTCTCCTTCCTCACCATATTCCCCCGTCTCCTCTATATATTCCTCGTAAGACATTTTAAAATCATCATTATAGATAAAATCATTTCCTGTATTGTACGGAGGATCTATATAAATCATCTTTACCTTTCCAAGATAACTTTCTTGTAAGAGTTTTAAGACTTCCAAGTTATCTCCCTCGATATAAAGATTTTCTGTTTTATCCCAATCTACACTTTCCTCTTTGCAAGGGCGAAGAGTTTTTCGAATAGGTTTGTTCGCTTCAACCATTGCCGCTTTCTTTCCTACCCAGGTAAACTCATAGGCTTCCTCTCCATCAATTACATCTCCAGAAAGCATTTGTTTCAACATTTCAAAATTAATTGCTTTTTTTAATTTACCATCTTCGCCCACTGCCTCGGTAATGCAGTTAGGGAACAATGCACCGATTTTTTCGATATTCTGCTCAGTCATGTCGACTGACTCCATTTTCATTTTATCCATTTATTTCTTCCTCCTGTAGTGGTTCTAATGCCAATAAAAAGTCTGTAAACAATATTGCATTCAATGCTGCTTTTCTGCTCGGATATTTTGTATACCAGCCATGAGCCACACCATTTCTTCCTGGAACATCTTCTTTGACTTCTTCTGGTTTATAGCATCTATACATAATGAACTCATCATAATAAGATTTAAAAATTTCAGTGAACTCATTATGTTCTATGAGTTTATCCAAGCTCTCTTTCGTTTGTTTTTGAGTGCCATGTGGAAGATTTACCTTTTCATAAATAATGCCTTCCCATAGAGTGGCTAGTACTGCAATAGTAAGTGCATATTCTTTATGATGATATGCTTGAACTGATTGGTGAAGCATTCGCATGATATGCTCTGGCATTTCTTTCTTTCGCCAATCCTTTTTCATTGTTTCAACAGTTTTGTCATCATAATATGAAAAAATTAAACTATCAATTTGTTTTACTCGATTCTTACTTTTTCTTGTCGAATCAAGAACATTCAGTACCTCTTTTATAAGATGAATATCTGCATCCCATCCCGCATATGGAAACCACTTCGCATCATACATTTCCGTAAGATAAATATCGCTGAATAACCGTCGATCAAAATTTTTTGGAATAAAATCGCCAAGTTGTTGCAGGCAACCATATATCGGTGATAAGTCAATGCTATGTAACCAATCCATTACTGGTAATCTGATTACCTCTTGCATTGCCTTATAAGCAGACGATTGATATTGAGTTGTAATTGATGCTACCAATGATGCGAATTGAGCTGTTTGTGCTGAAATTATGTCTAATGCAGCCGAGCGGTATGCCTGGCTAAAATCTGGCAAACTAAATCTCATTGCATTTGCTATGTTTTGTGTGATTGCCTGTTGCTTGATAATAGGAGCAACTGATTGTACAAGCTGTGCTGTTTGAGAGCCTATCACATCCATCGCAGCAGACCTATATACTTTACTAAAATCTGGCAAATTAGCTTTCATTGCATTAGCCATGTTTTGTGCTACTGTTGTTTGATTGACAATAGGAGCAGTTGACTGTGCAAGCTGATTCTGAATACGAATAGGTTCAGCAAGTTTATTCAGCAACTCTTGCTGTTTTCTAAGTGGTTCGGTTGCACGATAAATTGCTTCATTTGTTTTTTTCACCGACTCTGCAATTTGGCCGATGAACTCATCATCTTCTTTTTCGCTCACAGTTCCTCCAATTCTTTCTTCAGTTTCTTCAACTGTGTATTTAATTCCATCTGTTTATTAAACTGCTTTTCTTTTTTCACCTTTGCCTGTAGCACTGCTATCTGCTTTTCAAGCTGTGCTTTCTGCTCGGCTTTTTCCACAGATACCTTTAAGTCTTCCGTCTTTTCTCCAGCAAGAGCATCTCCTGCTATCTGGCGAACAAAATTCTCATAGACTGCATCCATACCCAGTCCATCGATTTTCAGCTGAAGTTCTTCAGACTGCATCCATTGGGTATGGTAGTAACTACATACTTTAAAAGCAGCATTTCCTACAGTTGCTTCCTTATATCCAATCCATGCCTGGATTTTTCCCTCGAAAGAAAGAATGAAGAGGATATGGTAAGGTATTTCTTTATCTATCTGTTTCAATACATTTTCATCGAGGCTCTGCTGATTGAGGGAAATCTCAAAGACTTCCAACTCCGTTACTTCTTCTCCCGCTGCGATATTGACTGTAGATGCAGCTATCTTGTTTCTCCAGTATATAACTCTTATCTGGTCAACAAAGCTTCTTTTGAGTGTCGGTGAAACAGTCAAGTTATCATAAAACTTCTGCTTGGGTATTCGTTTATTGAACTCCGTACTCTTTGGTAATCCAAGCATCGCTGCACCTCCTATTCAATAACCAGGAAACAAATAAGTTCAAAATCATCCAGTCCCGATACTGCATTCATCAGTGCTGATGTACCACCAGCTGAGAACAGGCTATCAATGTCACTCTCTTCCTTTACATCAATAATGGAATTGATTGCTTCACTTAGCAGTTCGGATAACTCGCTCATATCCTTGCCATCATTGGTTCTTGCATTAAACTTCTTGCAAAGCTCCATGATTGGCTCATTCTTGCCTCTACAGAGGAGTCGGATATTATCCAGCATATTCTTCGGGTTCAGATAGTCACAGACAATCTCACCCTCGGTGCTAATATATACCATGTAAAATGGATGAATTCGATTCTGGTTATCAATGTTTACACTGTTATTTATGTTCTTTAATACAAAGACTACACCAGGAGGGCAGTCCTCAGTTGCTGGCACAACTGCATGCATTCCATGTGGAGAATTCTCAACACCCTCATGATGCTTCATATATTCCAGCAAATCTAATCGGAACTCATTCAAGCCCAAATCCATAATAGAGATACCAGAAGACATTTCTTCTATATCCACTACTTCTTCTTGCAGTCGCTTCAACTGTGCCTTTCTATATTCCAAATCGCCTTTTTCTTCTGCATTGATCAGGTCATCATCGCCAGTAGAAGTCATAACCGAAATTCTCATTCTGGTCTCTACTCGACTCTTAAGATTGATATACTCATCAAGATCCATATCAGGCCAGAAGTTCACCAGTTGAATATAGTTATTCTTACTACCGATACGATCAATTCGTCCAAATCTCTGGATGATACGAACTGGATTCCAATGAATGTCATAGTTTACAAGATAATCACAGTCCTGCAAGTTTTGACCTTCTGAAATACAGTCTGTTGCAATCAGTACATCCAACTCGGCTGTGCTATCTGGCATAAGAACCGCCTTGCCCTTTGATATAGGAGAGAAGCAGGTCAGCACTGTGTTCAAATCAGAACGAAGCTTTGGAATTGTTGTCTTACCATCCACAGAACCTGTAATCTCTGCTGTATCAATGCCAAATTCTTTCTTGGCAAACTTGCTGACATTCTCATACAGATAGTCTGCTGTATCAGAGAAAGCAGTGAAGATAATAACCTTCTTGTTACCTTCATTGATTGGATGCTGCATCTTCTCCCGTAGCAACTCAAACAATGTCTGAAGCTTCGTATCATGCTCTGGAGTAATGTCGGCAATCATAAGAGCCAACAGTTCCAACTGCTCTGAATCCTGCTCCAGCTCATGCAGCCAAGTCAAGTAGTCCATATCTGCCAGATCTATCTTGATCTTCTTACCAACAGAAAAGAGGGCGGTATTCTGATCATCCATATCAAAATCGCCTGCATCTGACATATCAACCAAGTCAAGAACCTTACCACCTGATTTGTATGCATTGATGGTCTTAATCGTCTCATTAATCAATGAACGAATTCTATTTAAAGTTAAGCCAAAAGAGTATACAGAACTCTCCAATCGTTTCAGGAGGTTGATGCTCATCAGTCTTCTGATACCTTCCTCACGACCTTGCTGGGTAAGGCTGTTCCCCTTATTGTGCGTCAGGTCAATATACTTGCTCATCTTGGATGGCATAATATAATTAGATGGCGTATAAATCGATAGACTCAATGAAATCAAAATCTCGTATATCTGGTTATAGTTAATTGCACCACCCAAGTCAGTCAGGTTTGGTCTCTTAGAGATAGGCTTTAATCTCTCAGGGAACTTACCAATTTCCTCGGTATTATAATACTTCTCTATGTGCTTTCTGGAACGAGCAATCGTGACACTATCCAGCACTTCAAAGAAGTCAAAATCAAGCATACCTAGAAGACTTTCTGTCGTTCTCTGTGCAGGTTCCATCTTGCTCCAACTATTAAATGCCTTCTGTGCATTTCTGAAAATTTCATCAATGCTCTTCTTAGTATCCAACTTATCATTAATCAAAGAAGAATCGCCCTCATATGCAAGTTGAAGCTGGTTTCGCAAATCATAGAATCGATTGTTTACAGGAGTTGCCGAAAGCATCAGTACCTTCGTTCTAACACCTGTCCGAATAACCTTATTCATCAGTCGGAGATAACGATTCTCCTTCTGGTCTCCTCCCGATATTTCTCCACCATTTCTAAAGTTATGAGATTCATCGATTACTACCAGATCATAGTTTCCCCAGTTCAATCTCTCCAAATTAATGCCATTAGAATCACCATGCTCTCTAGAAAGGTCTGTATGATAAAGGACATCATAACGAAGACGATCCTTTGCAATCGGATTATTAACGTAGTTACCTTTGTATGTATTCCAGTTCTCCGACAATTTCTTAGGACATAAGACTAGAACCGATTTATTTCTATTCTCATAATATTTCACTACTGCAAGTGCTGTAAAAGTCTTACCTAGACCAACACTATCTGCCAGAATACAACCGTTGTATTTCTCCAGCTTATTGATGATTGCAAGAGCTGCATCCTTCTGGAAGTTATAAAGCATATTCCAAATTTGACTTTCCTTAAAGCCCGTTGCTTCATTTGGGAGAACATCTTCTGAAATATCATCCAGGAATTCGTTAAATATATTGTACAGGGTATAGAAATAGATAAAATCTGGACTATTTTCCTTGTAAGCCGTACTAATATTCTCTATGACAATATCCGTAACATCCTGTAGCTTTTTCTCGTCATTCCATACCTGTTCAAACAGATTAAGGAAATACCGACCATTTTCAAATCCTTCTGTCTTCTGCACTGGGTAATAAGCATTGTTTCCTCTCTCGCAGCCAAGGTCTACTGTTGTAAATCCCATAATAGGCATATAAGAGCTTTCATCTACTGTCATAAATCCAGGCATCTGTTCTGCTGTTACATTAGAGCGAAAGGTTGCTTTCTTCTTTATCCACTCTGCACATTCTTTTGCAATAGCCTTCTGAGTCATCTCATTTCTTAGCTTTACTTCGAACTCAGTACCATAAAGACTTCTTTCCCTATCCAGTCGTGGAATATAGAATTCTCGTCTTGCTTTTGGAGTTTTCTCTTGAACAAAGGTCGGAGAAGTGAAGATGAAGCGAAGTTCATCAATATTCTCTAACTGTTTTTTTAGCTCTTTATAGGCATAAATTGAAAAGCAGGCTGCTGCTACAGACAGCTTACTACCTTTATGCATATTCTCCTGCAAATCATCTCGAACTGTATTCGTTACATTATCGAGAATTTTCATATGTTTTCACCTCACCCCTACTTTAATTGTAAATCATTTGCTGTCCCATTATCCGGACTATCAGGTATGATTTCTGCAATATCTTCAAGGTTACACTCAAGAGCAAGACAAATCTTCTCAAGAACTCCCATATTCACATTCTCCCCATTACTCAATTTTAATAAAGTGGAATATGCTACCCCTGACTTCTTCACAAGATCACCCTTTTTTATATCTCTATCGATCATCAATTTAAAAAGCTTTTTATAAGAAACTGCCATTCTTTTACACCTCTTAGCCTTGTTTCTGCTATTAACTTGCTAATTAGCTACAATTATTTAGCTACACTAATCTATAGTATACCACCTTTAACTCGATATGTGTGAAATTTTTTCGAGTTCTCCTTAATTTCAAACTGTAAAACAGCACCTTATATCTCCGTCCTCAACCAAGATATACGGTGCTATCCTCTACTCCCTAATTCAATTTCCATTCGCACATATCGCAATCCCAATCGGTATCGCTACCAGTGCTAATCCTCCAAAGAAGTGAACCATCACTATAATTCCTGCCAGACTTCCTGCCGTAATCATCGTCCACTTAATTATGCCCTTTGTCACTTTCTCATTCTCAACCTGCAAAACGCCTCTGATTACTGTGTACACAGCAAATATAATCATCGCCAACCATATAAGATTGATGGATAAGATTGATTTTATTGCATCTGCGAGAAACACTTCTAGAGCAACTATTGTCAATACCACAAATACTGATATTTCATCTGCTTGTTTTTCACGAAAGAAATCAATATATCTCTTTCCACATAAAGCAAGAAGAACTCCCAAACCACCTATAATTACCACAACAACTAAAATCAGAAGAATCCAGTGCACAATTGTTGCTATAACCGGCTGTGATATCATATCTCCTAGTCGTGCCGCAAATGTTCCAGCAGTCACACTCCATCCATACACACTTTTTGCTGCTTTCTCAATCATATTCAGGAATAACATGAAATCTTCTCTAATAGTTTCTGTTCTAATAATCATAAGAAACGTAGTCAGCATTCCATAAAATAATGTGATATAAAATATGCTTCTGTATACAAATTTCATTCGCTGGTAATTGTCCTGCAATTCTTTTGTCTGACTCCGATAACTACTCTCCAGCTTTACCATTCGATTCTGTTGCTCATTTTCAAGCGACTTTTTTCTATCTCGAATCATTTGCTCTGCCTTAATAGCAATTTCTTCACGAATATTGTTTTCTCTCACCGTTACACGTTTCTCCCGATTAGAAATATCCTCTTCACGAATAGCCATATTATGAGCTCTGTTCTCATAATCATTCTTAACGGCTGCAACCTCTTCCTCGGCTTCTTTCCTTGCGTTCTGCTCGCTCTCTTGCAATTCGCTGTTCAGCTTCTTTAGCCGCTCGTTCTCTTTCAGCACTTTGTCGCTCTCGCTCAGCTTCGCGATTGTTTCGTTCAGCGATATAATTGTCTCGCTCCTGCTCTGAAGCTCGTTCTTCATTCCGGAGATCTGCGAGGAAAGCTTCCGTATCTTCTTCTGATCCTCTTCCCTGCCATTCTTCGTCAAACCCGATATCTGCTCCTGCAAAGTCTGTATTACCTTCGACTGTTCCTGCGATAGCTTCCTGTACTTCTCTGTAGTATCGTTCGAGTTCTGGATCTTGTTCTCTTTCTTCTCCGGTTCTGCCGGCTGTTTGTATTCTTCTGTATTCTGCCTGTCTTTCAAATTCATTCAGCAACGCCTCCTTCGTTATTTCCATATTAAAAGTTTTGTTAAGGTTGGAATCACGCACCTTTTTGCCTTCATCATTTATAAAAGTGATATTTTTACGCTTTGTAGTCCAGTGAACCTGCCATCCTCTCTGCTCCATTCCTTTTATAAATTCTTCTCTGCTACAGCTTTGTTCTTTGACCTCAAGAACAGCCAGTGCACATTCCACCACATAACTTTTCTTTCCTTCATTCTGTAAAAGATGATATTTGTCCTTGCTCCACTCACATGCCCCTCTTCCAAAAGCTGACCATAGAAATCTTTTCCTTTCTGTGCCACTGTAAGCCCTCGTTCCTCACACATTTGATTCGTGAATTCTTTCATCAATTCAAGATCTTTCTTTGAATTATGAAGTTTATGACCATCCTCAAAACTAACGGTATTGGTTACAAGATGAACATGCACATGGTCTCTATCTTTATGAGCTGAAACTAATGTCTGAAATCCATCAAACCATTTCTCCGCAAATTCTTTTCCAAATTCGTATGCCTCCTCCAAAGAAATCGCTTCGTCCTTATGCCAGGAAATAATATTATGGTTGTACATTCTGCCGGAATCCTTATTCCACAGTTTCTTTTCGTCCATAAAAGCCTTATATACTGTGTCATAATTAATCTGTTCCGGTGCAAATGGACCTGTCACATACACAAGATCCTTCGTAGTCTTATTCTCACGAAGCACATATTCAATGCAGTTTCTCATAGCCCCATGTGATTTTGTTGACTTATTAATTGTCTTGTTAATTGCCATACTTCTTCTGCCTCCTTCCTGAATTGCTCAATCCTTACACCTATTGCTTCCAATCTGTTAAGAGTTGGTACTTCTCCTCTGCCATTGGCTATATGTGCCATCTGGTTCACATTGGTTGCCATACCCTTGATCTGCCTAAGTAGCTCTGAAAAACTCCTGTTTAATTCTTTCAGGATTTCAATTTCTTCTCTTGATGCAATTGTTGCTCCTGCCAATACATTAATAATAAAAGATTGCTGTGTCTGTCCTGATTCCTGTATCTTATTTTGAAGAGATTGATATTCCTCTTCGTTCATTCTGAACTTAATCTGTATATTTCTGTTTCGCATTTGTATTACACGTCCTTTCCCGTAAATTATGCTGATGTGAATTCATCCAACAGAGTGTTTTTCTCTGTTGGTGGGGTGCAGGGGCACCAGTTCGTAGTGTAACGGTGAACGAAGCCCCTAGCAGACGAATGAAATGAGATGGAGAAACATCCAGTGGATGTTTCGTAATTTCATTTTGTTCTGTTGCGGCTCCAAGTGCAGAAGTGAAACTTTTGCCGTAGGTTCAAAGGGAGCAGCGCTCCCTTGCAAGTTTAGGAACAGCCCTTAGGCTGCTTCCGGTGCGAATGTGGGTACCACATTTGCGAAACTTGCCTATCATCCACCACAACTAATATCAGATTACGAAGATGTGTGAAGGCGATAAGGAAAGTCTCCGGTGGAGAGTTTCTTTATCTGCCGGAACGCTTCGAAGTAATCAGAGCACCCCAGACTGGATGATAGTGGTCTTGTGATTTTTCGTAGAAAGCGGATGCATCTCTGCATAAAGAATTTTGGCGATTACTTTAATGATGCATTTGATTTTGTAGAAAAATCACTCGTCTGCGAAGCGGACGAAAATGCCGGTGGAAACATTCTTCTGAGATTTCCTGTGTATTACATTTTTTGATGTGTCTGACTTTTTGTAATACATAATTCCTGATTTTATGGATATGTGTATTACAATTTGTCTGACACTAAATCAAAATAGCCTGTAACATCAAAGGTTCTGCAGATAAGAAAGAGCTTCCTCCGGCATTGAATCTTCTGCTTCTGATATAGAATTGAATGTACCCTGCTTTGGTCGAGTTGCGTCTAACCCCGCTACAGAAACCGTAGCACCTCCAATAAATACATTTTCATTCTTCATTGCTTCAACCACAGCTTCTGCTATTTCCTTAACTAAGCTTTCATCCCGTTTCTGCTGACGTTCCTTGCTCTCATTCCCATAAAAGCTTTTTAATGCAGCTTTGATATAAGCTCCGCCACTTCCATAGGAATCATCTTTCTTCTTACAATTGTGGCTCATAATTTCCTCATAAAGAGCCTTTTCATCCTCTCTTTTCATATTCAGTCGAAATGAGATTGTTCTCTGCATTTTATTATCCTCTGCCATTGCACTCCCTCTTTTCTTTCAGCTTTAAAACTTGCCTTTCTGTATTGCCAGAAATTCAAATCCTTTTGCATTAGCCCTGATATCAAGCAGATAATGAATGTTGGCACTTTTCTTGGTTCCGTAATTCTTCATAACTGAAGCACCGCCTCCTGCGTACACCACATTCATCATTTCCATATCAAATCCCAGTTCTGCCAGCTTTGCTTCAATATTTCCGGCATATTTCTTAAGTTTCTCTATGATGATTACTTTACAATCCTCCGGCATAACGACTGCTTCACCTTGAATCATCTGCCTTATCATTTCTTCGCTGACGATACGATTACAATTCTGATATACCTTGTTTTTAATTCCTTCCATACATTGAATCAGCGCCTCCGGAATAGATGTGCTTTCGCTTTCTACCGGAACATAATTCCTTGTGTGAATCACATCAATGGTCTTGGAACCAATATCCACAATCAGATTTTCCCTGCCATACTCACGAAGCTTATCTGCAATCGCCGCATAGCACTGTGGAAATACATAAACATCCTGAATATAAATGCAGTATCTTTTTCCACAATAGCTATAAGCAATCTCTCCCTGGCGAAGCAGATAACTTTTAAACTCCATCTTTTCCTTTCCAAATCTGCTAAATGGTAATCCCACCGCCAATACAACATTTGCCTCTGACTGATGATATACATCCATTTCTTTTGCAACCGCTGCAAGTGTAAGTAGAAAATAATGGTCATTCTCCGTCTTTTTCTCCATCAATGGCAGCCTGCCCTCTCCGACTTTGTAATAATTGCCTTCATAAACCAAAGTATTATTGGAAAGTGTTGCTTCGCCTCCAAGTTTCTCTACTCCATTTTCAAATGTTGCATGTGATGTTTTCATCATGGAAAATCCATGATCCACACCAACTACCAATAACTTTTTATCATTAATAAACATATTTACCTCTCTTCCTGCGACTATTCCTTGTTGTCGCTATACAAACCATCTAACATTTCCAATATCATCCGAAGTGACTCCAGCACCTCATAATCCAGTTCATCAACGCTGTTTAGTGATAAAATGTGCTGGTCAATCATCTGCATTTTCTTACGAATTGCATCAAAGGATTTCACATTTCCATAAGTAACAATCTGCTGGTGCAAGCAACTCTGGATAAAATACTCCTGCCTCTGCATTCCGGATAATTCAATGCGATTATCCAACAACGCTTTTTCCTCCGGTGACATTCTAAAATTCACAATAATGCTGCGTTTTCTTTTCTTCACTTTATTCTTTGGCTGTGTTGCAGCTACCAAAGATGCTCTTCTATAAATCTTGGCCATACCTTGTCTCCAATCTATACGCCAGAGTCATTGTCTGACTCTGACGTATTCTAAATCTCCATAATAGGGAGTTCCTACCAGATACCAATAGTTACCATTTGCGGACCAATCCATTTCCATTCGAGTTGGAACCCATTCATCATCGACAAAGGCAATAAGTCCTTCTCCACAATGCAATCCTTCGTTTTCCCATAAGTCCGAAACAAGAATTCCATATCTGTCATTGGAACTGTTATAGCCTAATCTCCCCTCAATCATTTTCCTCGCCGCCCTTCTTAAATAAATCGTCCAATCTCTTTGCCATATCTTTCTGAACAGACGGGTACAAATGTGAATATCTTTCAGTTATCGTGATACTTTCATGTCCAAGACGTTCCGCAATCTGCGTTGGTGAATATCCAAGATTGATAAGCAATGCACAATTTGAATGCCTTAAATCATGGAGTCTGATTCTCTTAACGCCGGTAGCCTTACTTCCTCGATTCATTTCATGATGAAGATAGCTTTTCGTCACCTCAAAGATTCTGCTGTTATCATCCAACTTATAAAGGGAATCAAAATATTCCTGCATTTCATCACACAAGAACTCCGGTAAATCAATTTTACGATTACTTTTTTCCGTTTTAGGTGTGGTAATCATTTCCTTACCCTTGATAACCTGAAATGTCTTATTAATTCGTAAAATCCTATTCTCCATATCAAAATCTGCTCTGGTGAGGGCAAGCAGCTCTCCACTTCTAATGCCCGTCCAATACAAAATCTGAAATACATAATATGATATTGGTTTTTCCTTCATCGCCTCAATAAACTGCTGATATTCTTCAAGTGTCCAAAACAACATTTCCTTTGCTTTTGCTTTTCCCATCTTGCGGTTTGCAATACATGGACTTTTTGCTAGATCATAATACTTCACTGCGTGATTAAATATTGCATTCATCTGGTTCTGTATCGTTCTAAGATAAGTCTGCGAATATGCTTTGTCCTGCTCGTCCCTCATGCTTAAAAGTGAATTCTGCCACTGCAGAATATCTGTCGAATTAATCTCTGAAAGACTCTTATTCTCAAAATACGGACGAATATGCGTCTCTATGATATTTTCCTTTGTAACATAAGTACTTAGCTTCAACTGTGGCTTGATGTCACTCATATAAATATCTATAAAAGTTCCAAAGCCCATATTGATATCCTTGCTTGTCTTCGCAATATACTCACGCTCATAAGCAAGTGCCTCTTTCTTCGTATTAAAACCTCTCTTCTCATGTTTCCGGCGCACGCCCTTCCAATCTTTGTAATATACTGCGACGCGCCATGTCTCGCCTTTATAACCATTCCATTTGTCTTTATATACTGCCATTTGTCATTCTCCTCTCTTAATACGGCTTACCTCTTAAATATTTGAGGTAGTCATCATGCATATTTGCCTCGGCTTCAATCGTTCCTACCAGACTTGCTGTGTACAATGTTGAAACCAAATATGCCGACATATTTCTAATTCCAAGTTCTGCATCTACCATCCGATTCAGTACATCTGCTATGTGCTGATACCTTAGTTTCAAGAACTGTGATTTCACAGTCTGCCAAGGATACTGCGTATTTTTAATCGTAACGCTGTCTCGTGGATAGCAGACCATATCACAGATAACATCATAAATTTCATGAACCATTGCCACTTCACTTTCGCTATTACGTCCTGCTACCTCCAATAACCAGTCCAGCTTGATGTTATCTGCAATAAGTTCTTTATAATGCTTAATATCCGTCTGTCTGTCCATTGAATCTGAATCAGATTGATTGATAGATTGATTATTATTACATTCTTCAATACTGTATTTATTATTATTGTATTGTGACTGATTTCCCGCCGGCGGTTTTCCCGTTAGCGGATTATCCGTCAACGGTTTTTCCGCTAACGGTATTTTAGTCAACGGTCTCTCATTAACTTCAATAACATTTCTCCCAAATTTCCCGTTGCTATCTTTGATTTGGACTTTAGAAACATATCCTTTTTTGACCAAACCATCTAATGCAACTTTTATCTTGTACTTACCATCTGGAAGAATTTTCTCCATTCCCATAATTGTAAATTGCCAATCATCAGGAAGTGAATGCATTGTCGCCAATAATCCTCGTTCCATCAAAGACAATCTCTGATCCTGTAAAAATATCTTTGAAACAACAAGAAAATTATCCCTTTTTGTTTTGTTCTTAAGTACTGCCATAACACGCCTCCTTCCGTAAATTTCTCGTTGAAAAGAAACACTTGCCATGCTACAATGTATTTGTGAGATAGCATTAAGCATTAGCTTGTGCAGCCCCTATAACAGGGGCTTTTTTCTTTTCTGTTTTTCTCATCGCTGTGCACCTGTCAACAGACACGCTTCTTCATACCAGATTCGGTTTACCTTCCCATTTACCACAATTGCTTGTGGATTCCGAGCTTTCATTTCAGCATTGAGTTCTTTAATAACTTCATATGCCTTAGCTCTGGAAACACCCAAATCATTTTTGATGGTATCAACACCGATAAATAATGGTTGTCTCTGTTCTGTCATATCGTTTCTCCCTTCCGTCATATAATACGACTTTATTTTTCTTCAACCGACATTTATTTATGTCTGTTTTTATTATAATACAACCCAAATCAATGCATGTCAATAGTTTTAGTCATAAATTTATGTCTAAATATTCTGTTTAGTCTTTTATTTTTATGTCTGTTGTGATATTATATAGGAAGATTTTTATGTTTATGAAAGTGAGGTGCTACTTATGACGCTTGGAGATAAAATCAGAAAATACCGTTCATTAAACGGATTAACACAAAAAGAACTGGGATTGAAAATTGGTTTTTCATCTGCTACTGCAGATTCCAGAATCAGAAAATACGAGAAAGATTTGATGGCTCCGAAAGATGATATTAGAAATAAGCTTGCCGAGGCACTCAACATTGATATTGAAGCATTATCTGATATCAATATTTCTTCCTATATCGATATTATGTATATCTTCTTCGAGCTCGAAGAAAAAATTGGTCTTGATGTCATAAAGAAGGATGGTAGAACTTACCTTTCTTTCGATGACAGTGACAAAGATATTGCTACTTTAATTAGTTATCTTAATCTCTGGCAAAACCAAAAAAACACGTTGGCTGCCAAAGGTGACGATGTTTCAGATGATGAATTAGTAGATTATCTATTATGGAAATCACGATTCAAAAAAAATGTTGATGAATATTACAGTAATAAAGAAGAAGAACTTAATAACTTATATTCTCCTATGCTTGCAAATCTAAGCAATACCACGCACGCAAAAAAGACCTCTGAAATTACACTTTTACTTCGTAAAATTATAGAGGCTGGTATTTCATTATCTGTAACTAATAAATTTATTTCTACCGGTGTAACTGCACAAGGATTTACTTTTGCTGTTAATGAGCTATTATCTCCACCAAATGATAATTGCGCAGCACTGTTCGCTAAATTCTTATATGAATACAATCACTTTATTGAATTAGGTGCGGACTGCTTCACCGATATGCAAATTACTGATAAGTTACTAACTATAACTTATTATGTTCCGGTATCATCATTCAGTGTTATTACTGCGCAGATTAACAAATTTCTTGAGTTCAGAGAAAACAAGGATAATCAGACCGATTTTTCCATTGACTCTTTTGAGACAAGTTTTGAAGAAAGTCTAAAGACATATTATAATGATATTGAAGAAGAGATTAAGATGTATACAAAATAAGTTATTTTGAAAAATACCCGATGCTGGATAAGTTGATTGCAGAATTCCATATATTGGATGACGAATCAAGAAAAGGAATCCTTTAGATTATTGTTATATATCACAAATTGCATGATGAAAAGAAACGCGTCATGAGACTAAAAGAGATAAAATAATGTCAAATGAATAAAATCTATTATACAGAGGTGTTACTATCAAGTGAAAAAACTAAGATACAAAATATTTTTTTCAAAATATAAAGAATCTATTTCCGATAAACTAGCTCGTTTTTCATACTCTTTATACAAAAATACAAGGTTAACATTGAAGAATATTATCCCTTTATCTGAAAATGAAAAATACACGTTTGAAGATCATTGGTTACACGATAGTTGCTCTACCGATATGCCATGTGGATTCGACTATAAATCCAAATCACAAGAAAAAGGATATATAGATCTTGAATTTGTTGATTTTATCGACTATTTACCAAAGGAAGATTTAGACTCCTTCAAAAAATGTATCAATAAATTTGTCCTAGACAATAAATCAGCCAAATATGGTCCTTATTATACTTCTAAAGATTATGACCGAATTGATAACATGGGAAGATATATCGATAGATATGCGTTTTCAAATTTAAATGTTGTATGTTTAAAACATAATGCATTTTTGGAACAATACACATCACAAATTGCAATTTCACTGTGTAATTTATCTTCATCTTTTGTTGTTGTTAGATACAGATTTTATATCAGCAAAGAATTTCAAGACAAATATAATGAAATATGTCAAAAAAAATATCCACCATATAGCGATGTTTCCCGTTCCTTTGATACCCCATGGTATAAACCCAAACATTTTGGAAAAGCCTTTTATACGGGTGATAATGCTCGCGAAAAGGAGCAGTATATTTTACTAAATAACTTCAAATGGAAGGCAGTTCAAGAACTAAGTCGATATTTTACGATTCATTTTATGAACGATCAGTTTTTTCCCCCAACATTTGAAACATACTCAACAAATATTCGCCCAAATAATGCAAAAGAAAATATGAAGTTTTGGAATAGCTATATGTTAGATCATTATGCCGATTACGCACCCGAGTATAATCTATGTGTTGGTTGGGACAATCACTGTGGTAAAAATGAAGGATTACGTATGATGGCATATTGTGGTGGTAATCTCTCATCTGATGATAGCATGCCTGAAATTGCAAAGCATGAAATAATTCATAGCTATGAAATATATTTAGCTGCTATAAGCCTAAGAAACATTGCCGAAAGAGATATTGCAATATGCAATAAAAAAATCAGCAAAGCAATTAAACGAAAAAAGGCTGCAACAATTTTAAAAACACGAATTCATGTAGAACAAAAACTTTATTACAGTTATAGATTTATCAGTGAATTTACTGGAGATACTATTGATAATAGTGATATTCATGCTTTTAAAAATCCTCATTTCAAAGGAAAATCGAATATTGAACTGAACCTGGAAAGCATATCCCAGAATATAAATGATACAAAGCAGCAAATAGATATTATTCTTAAAAATTTAAATAACGCTGCAGAATATATAAATACAAAATCGAATTTAAGCCTTCAATGGTTTATGATGGTTATTACGATGTTATCACTTCTTATCGCAACTATATCGTTACTAAACTCTGATATGAATGACATTAAATCAATTTTGGATAGTTTTATTGATTTAATAAAAAATATAGACATTTTATAGACGAAGAAAGCGGGAAGCCTTGATTTATAAGGCTTCCCGCTATTTTCAGGTCATTCAAACTCTACAAAGACTAACGCTTTTTGTTTAGGAATTATTCTCTGTAATGT
>ERZ780203.443-NODE-443-length-46493-cov-92.392222_pt1 | contig 46493 bp, 70 predicted proteins | sample MGYA00511168_ERZ780203 | MGnify/ENA primary metagenome ERZ780203 (study PRJEB29588, sample SAMEA2156577) | human gut metagenome | biome: human gut; feature: human-associated habitat; material: faeces | place: Denmark | collected 2008/2010 ...
GACGCCCCCATTATTATTAAATGCACAGAGACTCAACTGAGTCGCCTGTGCATTTTCTTTTTATATCGACCCCATAGGACGGAGGTGAGACCGACGGGAAAGTACCGCTACCTGACCTTCGAGGACAGGAAGAAGATCGAGGCGTGGCACCTGATCGGAGACCGGCCGGCCGACATCGCGGCCCGCCTCTCTGTCCACTACACCACGATCTACAAAGAGCTCCAGCGCGGCGCGACCGGCGAGCTGGACAAAAACCAGTGCGAGGGGTACAGCGCAGAGCTGGCCGAGAGGCGACTCCGCGAGAGCTTCAAGCGCAGAGGCAAGAAGGCGGTCGCAATCATCAAACAATAGCCAAGAACACCCGGCGACGCCGGGCCGAAGAAAGGAGACGCCCCCTATGAGAAGCAGAAGAAACAACACGACCCTGACCCGAAAGGTGGACAAGTGGAACACCCGCAAGGTGTGGCTCATTAAACGCTACGCCGACGGACACTATGCCATCAATCAAGAAGTCGGCGGTCGTGTTTTTTATTCCAGCTTCCATCGGGCCACCAAGGCGCAGATCGCCGCGATCTTCGCCTGCTGCTGATAGCCAAGTACCCCGGACGAGTCCGGGCCAAGATGAAAGGAGCAGACACATGACTCAGAACGACCTCAGAGAGAAGGTCATCAACGCAGAGGCGAAGGTCGCCAAGCGTAAGGCCGTCTTAAAGAAACACCGGGAGCAGCTCGCCAAACTGATCCAGAAGGGCGCCGACGAGTTCGACATCAGCATCAAAAAGGACGACATCGAGAGCGCAAAGAGAAAGCTCGAGGAGGCTGAGAAGATCCTCAACAACTGGAAGGAGAAGCTCGACGAGCGCATCACCGCCGACGACTATCTCGAGGCCAACGCGCCGGAGATCCTGAAGGACTTCCTCGAAAACTGGAAGCAGCACGCAATCGCCTACTACCGCCAGAGACGGATCGACGTCATCGAGTTCCGCAAGGGTCTGAAGGCTCAGGAACGAGCTGCCAGACTCGAAGCCCTCCAGACTCTCCCGTCCCTCGAGAGGGCGCGGAAACTCTACGAGGGCCGCGAGGTGACGGACTACGACCTCGCAAACCTCTGGCCCCGCAAGGATGTCGACGAGTTCCTGCATGAGCGCGGTCTGGACTACTACCAGATCCAGAAGAAACTCAAGGACGAAGGCGATGGCGTCACCTTCAGGCTGCTGGAGATCCATGACGAGCAGGAGCGCGAGACGTGGCTCGAGCGGGCGATGGAGGAGGAAAAGCGGGCCAAGCTGCTCGACCTGATCGGCCGCATCATGAGCACCGTCGGCACAATTACAGACGCGGCCGCTCTCCGCATCGGCCCCGAGGGCGACATCAACGGATACATCGAAGGCACCGAAGGAAAGGCGAAGATCCAGACCATCGGCGCCGGCGGCTACAACATCCAGTGTTTCCACTTCAGAACGCTGATCCATGAGTACAAGTAAGGGGGCGCAGGAATGAAAAGCAACACGATCCTCACCCTCTCAGACGAGCTCCTCGAAAGGTACCGCAGCTCTATCCCTCGCAAAGCCTTCGAGCAGTTCGTCGAGGACATCACGACGGGGCCGGCCGCAACGGCCGCCCCGAAGTTCGACGCCTCGCTGCTCTGCCGGGCCTCGTTCCCGGCCGAGCTGGAGGACGACGGCGGCCGCTGCACCGTGGAGGTGACGGTCTACCGGCTGAACGCCGTGGCCGTCAACACCTTCCTGCTGGACGGGCCCGAGCCGCTGCGGCGGCACCTCGGGATCCCCGAGACCGACACCTACATCACTAAGCACGACATCGACGACCTTGTCACGGTCGTCCGCATCATCAGAGAGGAGGCACCAGCATGGCAGCATTGAAAGAGATCGCCCGAGATGTCGCCAGTGAGATCCGCGACGGGATCGGCTGGGTGATCGTCTACCGCACCGGCCGCTCGTGGCACAGCGTCACCCTGTATAGCGACCTCGGCAACAACGAGTGGGAGACGGACGACATCAACGACGCCCTCGAGGCCCTGCGCCTCGACCCGAGGGCCGTGGCTCTGAACGGCTACTACCTCGGACACTTCGGCGACATGACCATCGAGGACATCGCCGCCGGCATCCGCTACCACTACGAGCGCGGCACCAACGCGCTCGCAGATGATGACATCCTCACACAGGCCCGGGCCGACATCGAGGCGGCCCGGAAGCGGGCCGCCGAGGCCGGGCTTCCCTTCAGCGAGCGTCTGGTGGATGGCCCGGAGGACGAGCTCAACCCCTACATATACGACGGCAGCATGACCGCCGAGGACTACAACGCCATGCAGGCGGCCAGAGAAGCGCACGCAGCTCTCGCCGAGGTCGTGACAAGCCATTACCCCGACGCCACCGAGGAGGCCGTCGAGCGCATCGCAGAGGCCGCCGGGAGCATGAATATCAGCCCTGAGACCATGCAGCGGATCCTCGACGCCTTCGACAAGATCGCGGAGGCCATCAAGGCGCTCGGCGAGTGGGCGGCTCAGGCCATCAGAACGCTCGCGGACTTTTTCACCGAGTCGCTCGACGACTTCATGCTGCGCCGGGCCCCGCCTAAGTGGCGCCACTACGCGCTCCACGCAAAGCGGGCCAGAGTCCGCAAGAAATATAGAGACAGGATCCGGCGCGCCTTCTTCGCCTCGATGGCTTCGGAAGGAGGTGGGAGCTCGTGACAGCCAAGTGCGTCGGCTGCGGCCTTCACTGGAATGTGAGCATATTCCAGAAAATCCCCCGCAGCGGCTACATCTGCCCGCATTGTGAGAGCCGGCGACGCGCCGGAGAAACCCTGCCAAACAAACAGACCGGCCAGAACGGCCGGACACAGAAAACGAAAGGAGCAAAACCATGAAGAAATCCCTCAAGGCCGCCGCCCGCGGCACCGTTTTTCCCTACGCCGGAGAGAAGTGGGTCGTGCTGGAGCATGAGCCCGCCGGCCGGACGCTCTGCCTGCGCCTCGATCTGATCCCGGACAAGCCCTTCGACGAGAACAACTGCAACAACTTCGCCACCTCCAGCAGCAAGGAGTGGATGAACGGCCCCTACCTCGACAACCTGATCGACGCCGTCAAGGGCCCGCACGCCTTCCTCACCACCGAGCTCGACCTGACTGCCGACGACGGCCTGAAGGACTACGGCACCTGCACCGTCACCATCTTCTCGCTGACCGTCGACCAGTACCGGCGCAACCGCGATGTCATCCCCAACGCAGACGACTGGTGGTGGCTCTCGACCGCATACAGCACCGCGGCCAATGGGTACGAGCATAGCGCCCGCCTCGTCAATTCCGGCGGCTCGCTGAGCTGGCACTACGCCTTCTACGGCGACCTCGGCCTGCGCCCCGCTTGCTATCTGGACTCCGATCTCCTGATCCCCGTCGACGACGAGGACACCGGCATCGGCCCGCAGGAGGCCGGCACCATCGTCGCGGAGCTGGTCGAGCAGTTCGGCGGCACCTATGCCACCGGGGAGCAGTTCACGGCCGAAGTCTCCTTCCTGCTCGGGAAGCTGCGGGCGCTGCGGGAAGCGGAGGTGGCCCATGAGTAACCTCTCCAGCCTACTCGACCACTACAAGGCCCTCGTCATCTTCGACACGGAGACCAGTGGCCTCGACCCGGAGGACGACCAGATCATCGAGCTCGCAGCCCTGCGCGTGGAGCGCACCACGGCCGGAGCCCTGCGGATCGCCGGAAAGATGGACACCTTCATCAAACTGCCGGAGGGCGAGCAGCTCCCCGAGAACATCGTCGCCCTCACCGGCATCACCGACCGGCTGCTGGAGACCGAGGGCGTGCAGAGCGGAACGGCCGTCAGCCGCTTCCTCAAGCTGGTCAAGCCCGGCCCCGTCCTGATGATCGCCCACAATGCACAGTTTGACGCCTGTTTTCTGAGGGAGCTGCTGCGGGGCTTCAAACCCGGCCACCTCGACTGGCTGGACAGCCTCACGGTCTACAAAGACCGGCGCGCCTATCCTCACAAGCTCGCCAACGCGATCATCGCCTACGAGCTGGAGGACAAGGTGCAGAACAGCCACCGGGCCATCGACGATGTGCTCGCCCTGTTTGAGGTACTGAAGGCCATGGACGAGGAGCGGGACGACCTTGCCAACTACGTCAACCTGTTCGGCTACAACCCCAAGTACGGCGTCAGCGGCCGCCGGATCACCGGCGTGCGCTATGAGCCGCAGGGCTTCAACAAGACCATCACCCGCCCTGAGCAGACGCTCCCGGCCCGGATGGCGCGGAGGTGAAGAACATGGCCCCGGACATCACCATCACGAGCGAGGAGCTGCGTGAGCGCGTCGAGGAGCACCTCGGACGCTGGATCCCCGACAGCCTGTGGGAACGCTCTGAGCCCTACGCCCGCAGGAAGCTCGACCTATGCCGGGAGCGCAACCCGGAGATCGACTACTACAACAACGAGTACCTCGTCCTGCTGACCGCCGATACCGTAAAGGAGACCGAGTTCAGCGACTACACCCTCGCGGCCTGCGAGGCCATCATGGCGGCCCGGGGCCAGTGAAAGGAGAAAACCATGGAAGCAGCAAAAGAAAGGGCCGCCCGCTGCAACCGGGCGACCCCTGCGAGAACATCCGGCAGCTCTCCAGCGCACGGATCCCGCACCCAAAGTATAGCACACCGCCGGCGCCGTGCCAAGACCCGGATCCGGCAGGCGTCCGTCCTGATGGCGGCCGCCGCCATCGTCGCCGGCATCGTCATGTTCATCTCGAGCGTGACAACAGAAAGGCCGGCGGCTTCGGACGCAGCGCCAGAACGTCCGGCGGCCGTCGTCACGACGCCCGCGGAAAGCGCGCAGACGACAGATCAGACCGAGCCGACCGTCCGCTTCTATCTCGGCGCCAGCGAGCGTGACACCGTCGAGCGCGTCGTCATGGCAGAGGCCGGCGGTGAGAGCTTCGAGGGGCAAATGCTGGTCGCTCAGTGTATTCTCAACGCGGCCGAGAAAGAGGGCGTGCAGCCCTCTGAGGCCGTCGTGATTTACAGCTATACCAGCAACAGACCAGACCCCACGCAGAGCGTCAAGGACGCCGTCGCGGCCGTATTTGACCGCGGAGAGGTCGCCATCGACGCCCCTGTCATGTACTTCTACAACCCCGCCCTCGTGACGAGCGACTGGCATGAGAGTCAGATCTTCATCGCAGAGGTCGGAGGCCACCGCTTTTTCGCAGAAAGGAGCAACAACGCATGAGCGACAAAACCACCGCGGCCATCGCCGCAGAACAGCAGGTAGAAATCCCCGAGGCCCCGGCTGATGTGCTGCCGGCCGTCACCCTCGACGAGCTGGAGCAGGTCGATCTCGGCACCGTGGAGCGGGGAGAGCGCGCCCCCTTCCGCATCACTGACGACCGCTGCGCCGACTGGGCCATCCGCAAGATCTCCGAGGAGCGCAGCGAGTATAACCGCCTGAAGGAGCTGGCCGACCAGCAGAAGGCAGCCATCGAGGAGAAAGTCGAGGCCGCCCGCCGGCGCATGGAGAACGGCACCGCCTTCCTGACCTCCTGCCTCGCCGACTTCTTCAATACCGTGCCGCACAAGACCACCAAAACGACCGAGAAATACCGGCTGCTCTCCGGCACCCTGACCCTCAAGAAGGGCACCGTCAAGGCAAAGGTCGACGACGCCAAGCTGGTGCCGTGGCTGCGCGCCAATGGCTACGACGAGCTCGTCAAGGTCGAGGAGTCGGCCAAGTGGGGCGAGCTGAAGAAAATGCTCACCTACACCGGAGAGATCGCCACCATAGAGGGCACCGGCGAGATCGTGGAGGGCGTCACGGCCTATGAAACCCCGGACACCTTCACGGTCGACATCTAAAGGAGGCGCCACATGGCAAACGAAACCAAAAAGCCGGAGGCGGCCGCTGCTGCGGCCCCTCCCATCGAGGCCCGCTGCCTGACGCTTCGGCAGAAGCTCGTGGAAATGCGGAAAGCCTGCCCGGAGATCGTCAAGAAGCAGCACAGCGACGGCGTCAGCTATAAGTACGCCAAGATCTACGACGTGTGGGAGAAGATCACCCCCATCATGAACAGCCTCGGCGTCGACTTCGATGTCATCGCCGAGGAGGCCACCCGCCACGCAGAGAACGGCGACCCGGTCTACTGGATCACCATGCAGACCAAGACCTACAAGGGCGACAAGCTCATGTTCCTCTACGAGGCAGACCTGACGATCCGCTGGACAAACCTCGATAACGACGACGAGACGCTGGAGGCCACTGTCCACGCCCTCGGGTGGAACGACGACCCGGCCAAGGCCAAGGGGGCCGCTCACACCTACGCCCTCAAGTACTACCTGTTCGAGAAGTTCACCGTCGACCAAGGCGAGGACGACCCCGACAACAGCGACTTCGGAGCACAAGGGAAAGGGGCCGGGGGAAGCTCTGGCGGCGCCAGACAGGGCCAGCAGCGTCAGGGGCAAGGGCAAGGCCATGGATCAGGCCGCCTGTCTGAGGCACAGCTCGGACGGCTCTACAAGAAAGCTGAAGCCGCAGGCATGAGCAAGGAACGCACGGACGCCAGGATCCTCGAGAAGTACAAAAAGCAGGATCCGGCCACTTTGACCCGGCAGGAGTACGACGAGATCTGCAACTCTCTCGACGCCGCTGCCGCGCAGCATAGCCAGCAAGGAGGACAAGGCTGATGTATAACCACACAGGACTGCAAGGACGGCTGACGGCCGACCCTGAGCTCAGACACACACCGAGCGGCGTGGCGATCACCAGCTTCCGGCTCGCCAGCGACACCGGCCGCAAGACCAAGGACGGCCAGAAGATCACCAACTTCATCGACTGCGTCGCGTGGCGTGCGCAGGCTGAGTTCGTCAGCAAGTACCTCAGCAAGGGCAGGCTCGTCCTTGTGGAGGGCGAGCTCACCAGCCGCAATTATGAGGACAAGGACGGAAACCACCGCAAGGCCACCGAGATCACCGTCTCCTCTGTCCACTTCTGCGACAGCAAGAAGGACGGAACAGGAGCCGGCCATCAGGACGGCGGCGACTTCGCCGATCCCGGCTACTACCCGGGCGGATCCGGCGACTTCACCGAGGTGGACGACAATGGAGACCTGCCTTTCTAAACGACCGCCGGGCGACCGGCGGCCGTCCAAAAACAAGCCAAAGACACGCGACCGCATAGAAGGAGGTGACGACCGTGGCGTGGCTTCAAGTGCACCAAACCCTAAAAGACCACCGCAAGCTCTTTGACGCAGCCGACGAGCTCGAGATCACCCCGCCACACATGATGGGGCTGCTCGTGTCCTTCTGGCTGTGGGCTCTCGACAATGCACCGAAGGGGGATCTCACTGGCATCACCCCGCGCATGATTGCCAGGGCGGCACAATGGGACGGAGAGCCCGAAAAACTGGCCGAGACGCTGATCCGGGCCGGCTGGATTGACAAAAACAAGGACGGCGCCCTCGAGATCCATGACTGGTACGAGTACGCCGGCAAGCTGATCGACCAACGGCAGGCAGAAAAAGAACGGTCGGCCCGCCGCCGTGCTGCTGCCGCTTCGTCCTCTGACGATATGCCGGGCAACCATACACCGACCGAAGGACAACCGCCGGACGCAGAGCAAACGACCGGCGGCAAGAGTAGACAAGACCAGAGTAGACAAAAGAAAGGGAAAGTAACACCCCCTGCCCCCTCTGCTGAGGGGGATGACGCGGCGAAGAAGTCGCCCGTCGAGGTCAGGTTTGACGAGTTCTGGAACGCATACCCCAAGAAGGTCGGCAAGCAGTACGCACTCAAGGCATGGAGGAAGATCAAGCCGACGGCCGAGCTGCATGAGGCCATCATGCAGGCCGTCAACACGCAGAAGCACTCCGAACAGTGGCGCCGGGACAATGGCCGCTATATTCCCAACCCGGCCACATGGCTCAACGGAGGATACTGGGAGAACGGCGAGGAGGTGAGCACGGATGAAAGCGATCAGCGAGATCCTCAGCGGGATTCAGACGCCGGCCGAGACTGGGGCAAGGGCTTCAAGCCGGCAGATGACGACGACGAACAGTGACGACGGCGACCGCTGGATCTGGAGCAACGACGAGCGCGTCGCTGGGCTGCCGGACACCCCCGCCCCTGTCCCCTGCGAGTTCTGCGGTGCCATGCGCTACCACAAGGGCTTCAACATCGGCGAGCGCGTCATCTGGCCGCCATACGGGGCCGAGCGGTGCACCTGTCCGCAGGCCGTGAAAGCCTACGAGGAGGAAAAAGCTGCCGAAGCCGCCAAGGAGGAGGCGCAGCGCAAAGCGGAGGCCGAGCGCAAAATGCGGGAGCGCATCAGCCGCATCATCGGAGAGTCAGGCATGGGCGACCGCTTCCTGCGGCGCACCTTCGACACCTTCCAGATCACCGACGACAACCGGCGCGCAGCCGCAGCGGCCCGCAGGTATGCCGACAGCTTCGACAACCTACTGCCCCGGCCCGGGGCTCCAGAGCCCGGCCGAAACGGCCTATTCATAGCCGGCCCGCCGGGCACCGGAAAGACGCACCTCGCCGCAGCCATCGCCAACCACCTGATCGCGCAGGGCCGGCCGGTCGTCTGCATGACCATGATCGACCTGCTGGAGCGCATCAAGCGCACATTCTCCAAACGCGACACCGACGAGGGAAGCGTCCTGAAGATCTACAAGACCGTCCCGCTGCTCGTCATCGACGACATCGGGAAGGAGCCGCCGACCGAGTGGGCGATCTCCACGATCTACAACATCATCAACGGGCGCTATGAGGCATACCTGCCGACCATAGTGACCACCAACTACGACACCGAGGCCCTGATCGAGCGCATGACCCCGCGGGAGACGCGGGACGCCATGACTGCCCGGGCAACCATCGACCGGCTCATGGAAATGTGCAGGGCCATCACCCTCACCGGCCAGAGCTGGCGCCAGAGATAGGAGGACATAACCACATGAAAAAGGTCTACATCTGCTCCCCGTGCCGCGGGGACTACGAGAACAACATCCAGCGGGCCAAGGAGTTCAGCCGGGCCGCCGTGGAGCGCGGCTGCATCCCCATCACCCCGCACATCTACCTCACGCAGTTCATGGACGACACCATCCCGGCCGAGCGCGAGCTGGGCCTGAGCATCGGCCGCGAGCTGGTGCTCATGTGCGACGAGCTGTGGGCCTTCGGCCTCGACTGCCCGACCGCCGGCATGGCTGCCGAGATCGAGCTGGCCCGGGAGCGTGGGATCCCCGTGCGCAACGGGTACGAGGCAATCAGCGAGATCGGAGAGCCCGAGAGGAAGGGCGAGGATCCGAAGGACGCCGGCAGCGTCGTCCTGCACATTCCGGCCTTCAGGGCGCTGGCAATTTGCAACGAGCACCTCAACCACGGGCCCATCACCGTCGAGCTGGACGGCCGCATCATCTTCGACCTCGCGGAGCGCCTGAAGGATAACCCGGGCAGCCGGCTCGAGATCGGCGGGTGATCGCCATGGACAACCCGAGAAAAAACGCCGAGGGCTACAACGACCCGACGCCCTATGAGGCCGAGAAGCACATGATGGCACAGCTCAGAGGCCAGCGCGCTCGGGCTGCCGGCAACTACTTCGAGGCGATGATCTCCGGCTCCTGCGACTACTACCGCGACCGGGGGCTCGCTAAGATTGAAAAGACGCCGGAGCCCATGAAACCCCTCGGCCCGAAAAACCGCAAGGGCCAGTTCCTCGCCTGCTACACCAAGCAGGCCCAGCCGGACTACGGCGGCACACTGAAGGGCGGCCGGAGCATCTACTTCGAGGCCAAGCACACAGACGACGACCGCATCGAGTTCAACCGGCTGACCAAGGAGCAGCGGGACGACCTCGAGTACCACCACAAGCTCGGCGCCGTCGCCTTCGTCCTCGTCTCCATGGGCCTGACCGAGTGCTTCCGCGTCCCGTGGCCCGTCTGGAGGGACATGGCCGCCACCTACGGCCGCAAGTACATGACCCGGGACGAGCTGAAGCCCTACAAGGTGCCGGTCGTGGCCGGCTTCGTGAAGTTCCTCGACAAGCTGCCGCCTGAGACCATCACCGTGAAAGACCTGAGCCCCGAGGAGCTCGAGCGCCTGAAGAAGATGATCCGAGAGCAGCCTGCCACCATCATCGTCGGGGAGGTAAAGCCATGAAGGACACCGTCGACAGCAGGGCCGTGAAGATAGCGGCCAAGATCATGCAGGCCGACGGCCTGTGCCGCTACGACTCCGTCGAGAAATGCCGCCGCGTTTATGTGGACGAGGCCACCTGCGAGAGGTGCATCAGGGCGTGGTTGATCTCCAAGGCGAAGAAAGAGCTCAAGAAGGAGGCGGAACCATGATCCCGCTCCCCGACAAGAAGTACAGCATCATCTACGCAGACCCGCCGTGGAGCTACCAGAACAGGGGCACACGGGCGGCCGCCTCGAAGCACTACGGCACCATGACGGTCGAGGAGATCAAGAAAATGGGCGTCGGAGACGCGGGGGGGGGGGTATTGCTAACAGCGATTGCGCCCTCTTTATGTGGGCCACCTTCCCTATGCTGCGCGAGGCCCTCGAGGTGATCGAGGCGTGGGGCTTTACCTACAAGACCATCGCCTTCAACTGGGTGAAGCAGAACAAAACCGGTGCCGGCCTGTTTTGGGGGCTCGGAAATTGGACGCGCAGCAACTCCGAGATCTGCCTGCTCGCCGTGAAGGGAAAACCGAAGCGCGTGAGCGCGAGCGTGCACAGCGTCATCCTCTCCCCCATCCAGCAGCACAGCAGAAAGCCGGCAGAGGCCCGCGACAGGATCGTCGAGCTGATGGGCGACCTGCCTCGGATCGAGCTTTTCGCTCGAGAGACTGCTCCCGGGTGGGACTCGTGGGGGAACGAAGTGCCGCACAAAGACATCGGAAAGGAGGAAACCGATGGACAGAACAACCAAGGAAACCCGGCGCCAGAGCTATGACGCCGTGCTCCCGAAAAGGGAGAAACGCTGCCGGCTGATCCTCGAGACGCTCGGCGGCCGGCAGATGACCGCCAGCGAGATCACCGAGGAGCTCGTCGCCGCCGGCGAGATCCCGTACTTCAACCGCAACTATGTGGCCCCGCGCCTCACTGAGATGAAGCAGATGGGGATCCTCAAGACGGTCGGCCGCAGAAAAGCCACACGCTCGGACGCCACCGAGGCCGTGTGGGCCCGGGCGCAGCCCGCAGCGGACGCCGATAAGCTCGCGGCCGTGCCGGCCGATAATCCCGCCGCAAGGCCGGAGCAGATGACGCTCCTCGGCCCCGGGGCATGACAGGAAGGAGAGAAGCCAGATGAACGAGACCAACAACCGCGACAGCATCATGCGCATGGCCCGTGGCGCCTTCGAGGAGCGCGTCGACTATGAGATGGACAAGGTGATCCAGAACATCCTCGACCCCAACACAAAGGCCACCGCCAAGCGCAAGATCACCCTCACCATCGAGCTGACGCCGGACGACGAGCGCCGGCAGATCCAAGTCTCGGTGACGGCCAAGAGCACCCTCGCGGCCACCAACCCGGTCGCCACCTCGCTCTATGTCACCGGCGACGGCAACGGCGAGCTCGTCGTGGCCGAGATGGTGCCGCAGGTGCCCGGGCAACTGAACATGGACGGGACGCAGCAGGAGCAGCCGAAGCTCCTCAAGCTCGTCACTCACGCATAACCGCATAAATATTCATAAACAAGGAGGACAACATCATGCTCGCCAAAATGATCGACAAAATCGTCAGCCTGAAGGAGACCAAGATCTTCGAGATCGGCGGCCAGACCTACACAGACGGCCACCTCACCCGGATCCCGCCCCATGTCGACCGCCCCGAAGCCATCAGCGTCAGCGGCCTCGACGGAGTCTGCAAGTTGATCCGCACCGAGCTGGAGAAGGTCGACACGACCATCATGGTGCAGGCCAAGAGCTACAAGAGCGTCGAGGTCATGACCACCTACCTGCCGGACTTCTCCCGCAACATCCTCTACCGCGCAGAGGCCGACGCTCCGGGCCTGCGCACCGGCTTCCGCAGCAGAGAGGTCGCCCTGATCGAGCTGCGCAGCCTGTTCATCCCCGGCGAGGGCACGGCCTACCTGCTCGACCTGCTGAGCCGGATGACGGACGAGAAAAGCGTCAGCACCAATGACAACGGCGTCACGCAGACTGTGGAGGCCCGGCAGGGCGTGGCCCTCAATGCTCTGGTCGAGGTGAAGCCCCGCGTCCTGCTTCGGCCCTTCCGCACCTTCCTCGAGGTGGAGCAACCCGAGAGCGAGTTCCTGCTGCGCGTGGATCCTGACGAGGGCATCGGCTTTTTCGAGGCCGACGGCGGGATCTGGAAGCTGGAGGCCAAGAAGAACATCGCAGACTATTTCAACACCAACCTCGCCGACCTGATCCAAGCCGGCAAGGTCGTCATCATGCAGTAAGACATCGGCCGGGCGGGCTGCGGCCCGCTCGGCCTTCAGAAAGGAGCGATCACATGGAACGCATGACGCACGAGAGGTGCAACGGCATCAAGACCGGGTACTGGAGCGCAGCGACCAAGGAGGAGCTCGTGCAGCGCCTCGCCCTCTACGAAAACACCGGCCTCGAGCCGTGGGAGATCGGCCCGGCCGTCGAGAAGGCAGCCAAAGCCGCAGAGACCAAGACGGCGACTACCATGGCCGAGTGCATCGCCGGAGGCATCAAGGACACGCTCGACGAGCTCCACCGGGATCCTGCCGGATTTTTCAAAGGAGGCGCCAGATGAAAGACTACAAAACCATCACCCGGGAGAAGGTCGACGCCGACCCCGGAGCTGCTCGATACATGAGCGAGACGCATCTGCTGGAGGACTGGAGCGACAAGCTGCTCGACCTCGTCCTCAACGGCCCCACGCTCAACGGCTTCAGGAAAGACGAGATCCGGGCCGCCCTGCGCCAGACCTACACGGCCCTGAAGCAGTACGAGCAGATCGGCCCCATGGCGTCGCCGTACATGAACGACCCGTCGTCCATCGTGGCCCGGGCCTTCTCCGAGCTCTACCCCGGCCTCGACTACTATGCGCAGCTCGTCCCCGACCTGCATGACGAGAACGACAACAAAGCCTTCGGCTTGACCATATTCCCCGACGACGGCAGCACGCCCATCGTCTGCATCTCTGCCGAGGCGCCAATCAGCGCCGCCCCTGAGCTGCTGGCCCATGAGCTGGCCCATGTAGCAACGCCGGAGGACAGAGACCACGGAGAGGCATGGAAAGCGGCCGAGAAGGCCATCGGCGATAAGTACGACGAGATCCTCAACACCATGATCCCCGACGACGATCCGGGCGTGCTCGTCCCTCACGAGGCCGGAGACGGCGGGATCCTTGCCATGCCGCTGCGTGAAAACATTCCCGAGCCGGGGCGGGACGACTGGAAGCTCACCACCTGCCCCGTCTGCGGGGCCGAGTGCTGGGAGACTGAGATCGCTCGTCAGGCGCTCGCAGCGGAGCCGGAGCTCCGTGCGGCCTGTACCGCCTGCGCGCTCAGAGGAGGGAGGTCTGGAAGATGAAAGAGAGACCGACCTGCCGCTCGTGCTATTTCATGCGGGTGACGGGCTACGCGAAAGTGACCGGGAACAACAGCCACCTGAAGGGCCCACGCGGGGACTGTATGTGCGTACACCCCGACGCCTTCGAGACGTTCAACAGAGTGTGCCCGCGCAGCTCCCGGCTGGCTGCCTTCATAGGCTACACCCCGCCGGGAGAAAGAAAGCCGGCGATCAAGACGTCGCCGAAGTGGTGCCCCATGCGCCCGGAAAACCAGAAGGAGGAAAAAGACCATGAATGAGAACAGAAACAACAACGGCGCCGCCGGCGGGATCGGCTTCTGCGGGCTGCTCGCCATCGCCTTCATCGTCCTGAAGCTCACCGGCTTCATCGACTGGAGCTGGCTGTGGGTGCTGGCCCCGCTCTGGATCCCGGTCGCCATTTTCTTCGCCGTGGCTCTGGTCATCCTGATCGTCGTCCTCATGAAGATGGGCGTCGAGCAGACGGAGGAACGCCGACACCGGCAGGAGCACAGCCGCAGCATCGACGAGGAGGCCTGGCACTACGGGCTCGAGAGACAGCCCGGCGAGACAGATCTCAAGCTGAAGCAGCGGATCGCCTTCTTCAAGCAGGAAGAAAGGAGAGCCGGACGCAGATGATGGACGAAAGAGAACGCCGGAACATTATGACCCGGGCCATCCAGCATTTCGGGGAGACGGCTCAGATCGACATGGCCGTCGAGGAGATGGCCGAGCTCACAAAGGCCATCTGCAAAGTGAAGCGAGCGCAAGCCGGGGCCGAGATGGGCGCAGCCGTCGAGAACGTGGTCGAGGAGATCGCGGACGTCCAGATCATGCTCGACCAGCTCCGTCTCATATTTGCCCGCAGCACCGACGAGGTCGAGGAGGACAAGCTGCGCAGGCTGCTGGCCCGGATCAATAGCTGGAAGGAGTCGAAGCTCCGGCGCTGGATGTGCGAGCAGGAGCGCGAGGCAGCAGACGAGGTGCTGCGCATAGCGAAGGAGGAAGGGGGCGCCCCGGATGAATAAGGCAACCTGCCGCGGCTGCGGCGCCCGCATCGTCTGGATCAAGACGCCGGCCGGGAAGGCTATGCCATGCGACCCGTCGCCGGTCTACTACAAGGCAGACCCCGAAGGGAAAGACAGGATCGTCACGACCCGCGGGGAGGTCGTCGCCTGCACCATCACCACGGGAGCTGACGCCACCGACGCCGGGTACCGGCCACACTGGGCCACCTGCCCGCAGGCCGACCACTTCAAGAGAGGGGGCCGGCGCCGTGGATGAAGTCGGGATCTTTCAGAAGATCCGGGAGCTCTTTGACGAGGCCCCGAAACGAATGTGCGACGAAACCGGCCGCGCCGAGCTGGAGAGAGAGCTGGAAGAAGGGATAAACCGAGACATCACCATCATGCTCGGGTATCAGCCGCCGATCTTAATAAAGCCGGTCATCGCTCTGAACAAGGAGGCACGCAGCGCCGTCCTCGAGGAGCTGAAGATCGTGCCGACGTCGACGGACTACATCGCCATAACAGTGAACATGGAAGGAGGCGCCGATCATGAATAGAGAAAAGGCTCGCGAGTTTCTGGAGAAGGAGCTGCGGAAAAGGCCGACCGTGAAAGCGAGCGCGATCTTCACCGGCAAGCACGGGAGCATGGGCTTCCACGCTGGCCGCTTCTACGCCGTCACCATCGTCAAGCGCCGCGGCGAGGTCGTCCTGATCGCGCCGGATGACGGCCTCAAGTGCCCCTACTCGTCCCTCAACGCCATGCTGAACAACTGGCACATCCTCCTCGTGATCTTTGACGGGTAAAGGAGGAAACACATGGCAAAAGACAAACCCCAACCGCAGGCCGGCCCCGAGCTGGCCGAGTACACCACGGCCGCGCAGCCTAAAGCCTACGCAGACGGCGTCCCTGTGTTCTGCGCCCACGACGCCATCGTCCCGCTGAAGGATCTGCGGCCCAACCCGAAAAACCCCAACCAACACCCGCCGGAGCAGATCAAGCTCCTGTCCTCCATCATCCGGGCCACCGGATGGCGCGGGCCCATCACCGTCAGTAAGCGCAGCGGCTACATCGTCAAGGGCCACGGCCGCATGATGGCCGCCGAGCTGGGAGACATGACCGAGGCCCCGGTCGACTATCAGGACTACGCCAGCGAGGCCGAGGAGCTGGCCGACCTGACGGCAGACAACCGCATCGCCGAGCTCGCCACCACGGACAACAAGCTCCTCGCGGAAGTGTTCGCCGACATCGACACCGGCGAGATCCCGTTCATGCTCTCCGGATACACCGAGGAGGACTACGGGAACATCGTGACGGCTCTGTCCGAGGCGCTGCACACCGAGGAGCCAAAGGGAGACCCCGACGCCGAGATCCCGCCACCGGCAGAGCCCGTCACCAAGTACGGCGACCTGTGGATCCTCGGCCGGCACCGCGTCCTCTGCGGTGATTGCACACACCCGGAGGATCGCGCCCTGCTGCTGGATGGGGCAAAGCCAGAGATCCTGCTGACCGATCCGCCCTACTGCTCCGGCGGCCAGAAGGAGGCACAGAAGTCGACCGGCAGCATCGGCACCGAGCGCAAGGACGGAAAGGCTCCGAAGATCGCCAACGACATCCTCAGCACCCGGGGCTACCAAAACCTGATCCGGGCTGCCCTGACCGACATCCCGTGCCTGTATGCCTACATCTTCACCGACTGGCGAATGTGGGTGTACCTGTTCGACCTCGTCGAGGCCGCCGGCTTCGGCGTCAAGTCGGAGCTCGTGTGGGACAAGGGCACGCCGGGCATGGGCGTCGGCTGGCGCTCGCAGCATGAGCTCATACTGTTCGCCGCCCGGGCCGCCACGCACTTCGACGGCCACAAGGGCTACGGCAACGTCCTGAGCGTCTCACGCTCCGGGAATGAGCTGCACCCAACGCAGAAGCCGGTCGAGCTGCTGGAGAAGCTCGTCGACAACACGGACTTCGCCCGGGGAGTCTACGACCCCTTCGGCGGCTCCGGCACGACGCTGGCAGCCTGCGAGGCATACGGCCAGCCGTCCTACATCATGGAGCTGACGCCGGCCTTCACCGATGTGATCGTGAAGCGGTACATCAGAATAACAGGAAAACAGAAGGTGCGCTGCGTCCGTCAAGGCCGGGAGCTCTCGCGTGAGGAGATCGCCGGGATCTTCGGCCCTGACGAGGAAGGAGGTGGACAGGAGTGACGCCCTGACCTAAATGAGCGACAAGCCGATCACTCACGACATCAAGGAGCGGCTCGGGAAATACACCCGTCTGCTCCGAGAGATAGACAACCAGTACGAGCGCCTCGGCCGCATGGAGATGACCATGGCCGCGCCGCCCGGGCCCAATATGACGGGTATGCCGCGAGGCTCCGGCACGCCGACCGACCGCACCGGGATGATGGTGCTGCGGAAGATGGAGCTCGAGGAGCAGATCGAGGAGCGGCTCGCAGAGGAGCGCGAGGAGCGCACTGCCCTCGAGGCTATGATCCAGCAGGTGGAAAACCCTGACGAGCGTGCCGTGCTGCGGCTGCGCTACTTCGACCGGGCAGACTGGGACGGGATCTGCGCCGTCCTGTTCAGTGATCGGCAGGACTACCTCGAGAGGATAGACAGCTACCAGAACAGGACATACAAGGCCCACGGCCGGGCTCTGCTGAGGATGGCAGAGATCCTGAAGGACATGGGGCCGCGGCAGTAAAAGGAAGTAAAGGGAAGCAAAGGGCAGTAAAATCCATTGAAAGGAAGTACAGCCCCGTGCTATCCTGTACCATGTCGAAAGACCGCCGGACACCCGGACAACACCGGGCAGAAGTACGGAGGGCGACCGACAGACAACCGAAGAACGACAGCAAGAAGGCCGTCGAGCAACCAAAAGCTCGGCGGCCTTTTTCTTTTGCCATGGAGGAGGTGACGACGATGGCGAGCAGCGTGACCGTGCAGCTCGAAAACCTGCGGCAGCTCGTGGCTGATGTGCAGGCCATACAGGAAGGCGGGCGCAAGGCCATCAGCAACACGGTCAAGGACGTGAAGGCCAGAGCCCCCGGGTGGATAGCCCAAGAGGTCACGGCGGTCTACAACATCAAGAAGGGCGAGATCGTGCCATCCAGCTCGGGCAAGCCGAAGAAGATGGCGGGCACTATCCGCATCACGGGCGAGACCATCGAGGAGCTCGCGCTCACATACAAAGGGCGGCTCCTGACCCCTGTGCACTTCGGCATGACGCCAAAGTCCCCGCCGGCCGGCAAGAGCTACACCCTGAAGGCGCAGATCCTCAAGGGCAGCAAGAAGGTCATCGGCCGCTACAAGAACACCCGCACCAAGGGCGGGCCATACTCGCAGCGGTCTCACTGGATCCTCATGGGGACGGGCAACACCCAAGCCGACGGCACGAGCTGGATCCCGTTCCAGCGCATGAGCACGACCCGCACCGACATCAAGAAGATGACCACCATCTCGGTGCCGCAGATGATAACCAGCGACCGCACCAATGAGGCCATCATGCTGCGGCTCAACACCGAGACAAAGAAGCGACTCGACCACCACCTCAAGCGAGCCCTCGGCATATAGGCCGAGGACAGCGGCCACGGCCAGCAGGCCGCCCGCCAAGGCGGCCGAGCGCACGAGGCGGGCCCAACACACGCGCAGGAAAAAGACGCGACACGCGGCCTCACAGAGGCCACCACGGGCACGCTGAGCGGCCGAAGGTACTGTGACGCACCCCTAACGCCTGCGGTGCTGGCGAGCCCAAAAAACGCGCAGACAGCAAAAAATTTTTTCGGGCCGTTTCGCTTCGCCCGGGGCCTGCGTCGATCATTTTCTTGACCTCACGAAAATGGTGGGGCGGCACGGCAGCACGAAAGAAAGGAGGGGACGCCATGCCGAACACCAACACCAAGCTCGTCGACAGCAAGACCATCGCGGCCCTGTTCGAGCTGACGCCCCGCCGCATCCAGCAGCTCACCAAGGAGGGCGTCATCACGGCCACCAAGGAGGGCAACGCCAACCGCTACGACCTGCTGCCGACGATCCAGAAGTACATCAGATACCTGACGGCCAAGGCGAACGGCCGGGAGCCGTCCAAAAAGGACGCCGAGATCGAAGGGCGCCGGCTCGAGGCCGAAGCTGACCTCAAGCGCAGCAAGGCAGACATCGCCGCCCTCCAGCTCAAGGAGCTCGAGGGCACCATGCACCGCAGCGAGGATGTCGAGGCCGTCATGACCGATCTTGTGTATAGCATCAGGTCAATGCTCGTGGCCCTGCCCGGGCGTCTGGCCGTGGATGTCTCCAGCGCGGCCAGCCCTGCGGAGGCGTCAGACATCATCCGCGCCGAGGTCTACAAGATCCTCGAGGAGCTGGCCGGCTACAAATACGATCCCGAAGTCTATGCGCGGCGGGTAAGGGATCGGGAGGGATGGAGCGAGCTCTCCGATGACGCGGACGACTAAGAAGGACACCGCGAAGCTCAACGCCGCCATCTCGGGGGCGATCAAACGCTTCGCCCCGCCCGAGAGCCTGACCGTGGACGAGTGGGCCGACAAGCACCGCCGCCTCTCCCCCGAAAGCTCGGCCGAGGCAGGCCAGTGGCGCACAAAGCGCACCCCATACCTCGAGGAGCCCATGCGAGCCTTCACAGATCCGAAGGTGCACAAGATCGTCATGGTCGCCGCGTCGCAGGTCGGCAAGTCGGAGCTCGAGCTCAACATCATCGGCTACATCATCGACCAAGACCCCGGCAGCATCCTCTATGTGCACCCGACCATCGACGACGCCCGGAAGTTCAGCCGGCTGCGCGTCGCTCCCATGATCCGCGACAGCAAGCCCCTGAAGGCAAAGGTGCACGATGTCAAAGCCAAAGACAGCGGCAACACCATCCTCCAGAAGTCTTTTCCGGGCGGTATGCTCACACTGACCGGCTCCAACAGCGCCTCGGCGCTGGCATCCACCCCCGCCCGCTACATCATCGGCGACGAGCGTGACCGCTGGGCCACGAGCGCCGGCACCGAGGGCGACCCGTGGGCGCTGGCCGAGGCCCGGCAGGCGACCTTCTACAACGCCAAGGCCGTCGAGGTCTCGACCCCGACTATCAAGGGCGCCAGCAACATCGAGACCAGCTTCTACCAAGGCACACAGGAACGCTGGTGCCACCGCTGCCCCGAGTGCGGGGAGTACAGCGAGATCGTGTTCGACGCCATCCACTTCGAGCCAGAAGCCAAGCGCGTGCGCGGCAAAAAGGTCTGGAGCCTGAAGGGCGGCGTCTCGTGGGCCTGCCCCGCCTGCGGCTGTCTGATCCCCGAGGAGACCATGCGCCGGCAGCCGGCCAAGTGGATCGCGGAAAACCCCGACGCCTACAAGAAGGGCGTCCGCTCGTTCTGGCTCAACGCCTTCAGCTCCCCGTGGACGCCATGGGAGAAGATCGTCCTCAAGTTCCTCGACGCCAAGAATGACCCGCAGCGGCTCAAGGTGGTCTACAACACCCTGCTCGGCCAGCTATGGGAGGATCGCGGCGACCTCGAGGACGAGGACACCATGCTCGCCCGCCGCGAGGACTACGGCACACGCCCGGACGGCACACCCGTGGAGCTGCCCGACGGCGTGCTGGTGCTCACCTGCGGCGTGGACACTCAGGACAACCGCCTCGAGTATGAGGTCGTCGGACACGGCAAGTACGGCGAAAACTGGGGCATCGTCAAGGGCTACATCATGGGCCGGCCGGACACCCCCGAGGTCTGGCAGCGGCTTGACGATGTCGTCGACCATGTCTACAAGTTCAAGAACGGCCGGGGCCTGAAGATCTCCATCACCTGCGTCGACTCCGGCGGCCATTTCACCCAAGAGGTGTACGAGGCGTGCCGGGCCCGACAGGGCAAGCGCGTGTTTGCCATCAAGGGCAAGGGCGGCGACGGGATCCCCTACGTCTCCCCGCCGACCAAAGTGCCGATCCGGGACAACAAGAAGATCACCTGCTGGCTCTACACCATCGGCGTCGACGCCGGCAAGGCTGCCATCATGGCCGGCCTGAAGGTGCAGGAGCCCGGCCCGAAATATTCCCATTTCAACCGGCACCCCGACGCCGGCTACGACCTCAACTACTTCAACGGCCTGCTCTCCGAGAAGTTGGTGCTCACCAGCACCCGGCGGGGCGACCGCTGGGCGTGGGAGAAACTGCCCGGCCATAACCGCAACGAGGCCCTCGACTGCCGGGACTATGCCAACGCCGGCCTCAAGATCATCAACCCCGACATGGACGCAGTCGAGCGCCGCCTGCGCGGCCTCGAGGAGCAGCCAAAACCGGCGCAGCAGCGACGGGCGCGCACCAAGCGCAGCAGCTCCAGCGCCTTCGACGACTGGTAAGGAGGACACGACCACATGAAAACGCGCAAGACCATCGAGATCGAGCTCACCGGCAAGCGGGAGCGGCTCGAGCTCTACCTGAAGCGGGAGGCCGAAATGCTGAGCGGAGGCGTGCAGAGCTATGGCATCGGATCCCGCAACCTGTCCCGCTACAACACCGACCTCGCCGCCATCCGGGCGGCCATCAAGGAGCTCGAGGACGACATCGCAGCCCTCGAAGCTCTGCTCAACGGGCAACGCCCCCGCAAAGCTGTGGGCGTCGTCCCCCGTGACTGGTGAAAGAAGCCCCGAAAGGGGCTTTTTTCATAGGCTGACGCCGGGAGTTTTCGCTCCTTTTCTCCCGGCGCCGGCCATTTTTACCTGAAGGAGGTGAGCACCATCAGCAGACGAAAGAACAGAAGCAGACCGCAGAGCGGCCGGCAGAGCCCCCGCCCCGTGAACAAGGGCTACGGCGACGCCGGCGCGAGCTGGCACAAGCGGTCGACCAAGGGCTTCAGGGCCTTCAGCGGCAGCCCCAAGGAGGACATCGACGCCCACAACTGGACGCTCCGACAGAGAGCCCGGATGCTCTACATGGCCGCGCCAATCGCCACCTCGGCCATCCGCACTAACCGCACCAACGTGGTCGGCATCGGGCTCCAGCTCAAGAGCCGGATCGACCGGGAGGCGCTCGGCATGACACAGGAGGCCGCAGACGCATGGCAGGCACAGGCCGAGCGCGAGTTCAACCTGTGGGCCAACAACAAAAGGGCGTGCGACGCCACCGGCGTCAACAACTTCGCAGCCATGCAGCAGCTCGCCCTCGCCTCGTGGCTGGTCAGCGGCGACGTGTTCGCGGTCATCAAGCAGTACGACCCGACGCCGCTCATGCCCTACTCTCTGCGCCTCCACCTGATCGAGGCCGACCGCGTGGCAACCCCGACGAGCTCCGGCATCGTCACCCCCATGCTGCTGACCACCGGCAAGGCGGCCAACGGCAACACCATCTACGACGGCGTCGAGGTGGACAGCAACGGGCAGATCGCCGCCTACCACATCCGCAGCACCTACCCCTTCGAGCTGGGCGCGACGACGACCAAGTGGGCCCGCGTGGAGGCATACGGTCGACGCACCGGGCTCCCGAATATCCTGCACATCATGGAGAGCGAGCGTCCGGATCAGTACAGAGGCGTCAGCTATCTCGCGCAGGTCATCGAGCCCCTGCTCCAGCTCCGGCGCTATACCGAGAGCGAGCTGACCGCGGCTGTGGTCGAGAGCTTTTTCACGGCCTTCATCAAGACCGAAGCGGGCGCCGGCGACAACCCGTTCAACGAGGTGGGGAGCAGCCTGCCGGAAGTGACCAGAGATCCCAACGAGTACGAGATGGGCCCGGGCCAGATCAACATCATGGAGCCCGGCGAGGATGTCACCTTTGCCGACCCAAAGCGACCGGCAAGCGGCTTCGACAGCTTCCTGCGCGCTATCTGCGAACAGGTGGGCGCGGCCCTCGAGATCCCTGCCGACCTGCTCCTCAAGGCGTTCAACAGTTCATACAGCGCCAGCCGAGCCGCCCTGCTGGAGGCGTGGAAAGCCTTCCGCATGAGGCGCAAGTGGTTTGTCGATGACTTCTGCACCCCCGTTTACGAGATCTTCCTCGCCGAGGCCGTGGCCCGCGGACGCATCAGCGCCCCGGGCTTTTTCTCTGACCCGGCGATCCGGGCGGCCTACCTCGGCGCCGAGTGGATCGGCCCCTCGCAGGGCCAGCTCGACCCGACCAAGGAGATCACGGCAGAGATCCTCGCCATCGGTGAGGGCATCACCACCCGCGAGCAGGCCACGATCCGGCTCAACGGCGGCCAGTGGGACGCAAATGTCGACCAGCTCGCCCGGGAAAACGAGAAGCTACGGGCAGCGCAGGGAGACACCGGCAGCACCTCAGCGACCGGCGCATCCCTCTCGGCGGCCGTGCGTCGCGCTGCCATCGTCGACGAGGTGGAAAAGACCATCAAGGAAGGAGACAAGGACAAGCATGAAAACGAATAACACCCCGCGCCTGTGCGCCGGGCCGCAGGTCGTCCAGCAGACGCCGACGAAGTTCTGGAACGTCGCCAGCGTCAGCGAGGACGAGGGCGAGATCGTCCTCTATGGCGATGTCGTCGCCCGGCAGCCTGTGGACTGGTGGACGGGAGAGCCCGAGCCCGGCCTCTATATCGCCCCCGAGAGTTTCATGGAGGATCTCGCGGCCGTTAAGGGCAAGAGCAACATCACCATCAAGATCAACAGCACCGGCGGCGACCTCTACACCGGCATCGCTATCCACAACGCCATCAAGGGCCTGAGCGGCCACAAGGTCGTCGTCGTGGAGGGCATCGCGGCCAGCGCGGCCAGCGTCATCGCCTGCGCCGGCGACGAGGTGCAGGTCTACCCCGGCAGCATGGTCATGATCCACGGCGTCGCGGGCCTGCTGATGGACTACTACACCCTCGCAGACCTGAAGAAACTCCAGAAGGACTTCGACGCCAGCGAGCGGGCCATCGCGGAGATCTACCACGCCAAGACCGGCCTCGCGGTCGATCAGCTCCGCACCATGATGACCCGCGAGACATGGATGGTCGGGCAGGAAGCCATCGACAACGGCTTCGCCGACACCCTGCTCGAGGGCGACGGGCCCGATGTGAGTGTGAGCGCCGACAAGCAGGTGCTCCTCGTGGCCGGCATCCGGCACAACATCAAGGGCCTGCACAATATCCCGAGCACGATCCGCATCAACAGCATCCACGCCGCCCCTGCGGCTGGAAATAAGCCGACCGGCAACGGCGGCAAAAACAGAAAGGATGATAAGCCCATGACTCTCGAGGAAATGAGAGCGCAGCACCCCGACCTCGTCGCTCAGATCGAGCAGCAGGCCGCCGCAAATGCCGTAACGCAGGAGCGGGCCCGCATCGAGGCCATCGACAGCATCGCCGCAAACGTGGGCGACGCTCAGCTCGTCAGGGACGCCAAGTTCGGCGAGAACGCCTGCACCGCTGAGCAGCTCGCACTCAAGGCCATGCAGAAGCAGGCAGCCCTCGGCACCAAGTACCTGAAGGACGCCGCAAACGACAACGCCGAGTCCGGCGCCGCCAATGTCGGAGCCGCCCCCAACGGAGGCGAGGAAGGCAGCGAGGCAGACGACAAGGCCAAGGTCGACAGCATCGTCGGCCTCTATAACACCACCAAGAACGGAGGTAAGAAGTAATGAGCAAGAGACTCGACGAAAACATCGGCACCGTCGGCTATGACGGCCTGATCGTTGCCAACGAGCCCGTCGCCGATGTCGTGACCGTAAGCCTCGCGGCCTCTCAGGGCGTGCTCGCCCGCGGCACCGTCATCACCGGCGCGGCCGGCGGCGAGATGTCCGCGGCTTCCGCTGCCCTTGTGGCGACCAACGCGGTCTATATCCTCGCGGATGACACCGACACCGGCACCAGCTCTGCCGTCACCGCTACGGCCTACCGCACCGGGCACTTTGCACGGAACAAGCTGACCACCGACGGATCCTACACTCTCGTCGCGGCCGACGAGGAGATCATGCGCAACGCCGGCATCCTGCTGAGCGACGCGCTGGACTACTAAGAGAAGGAGGACAAGATCATGCCTTTCAACTTCTATGACACCCACACGCTGCTCATGGCCGTGCAGCAGCTCGTCCCCGCGGCGACCTTCCTGCGCGACCGCTACTTCCCGACCAATGACGCGAGCGACATCTTCGCCACCGAGGATGTGCTGGTCGAGTACCGTGACGGCGTGCGCAAGCTCGCGCCCTTCGTAGCCCCCCGAAAGGGCGGCGTCACCATCCTGCGCAGGGGCTACACCATGCAGAGATACACCCCGCCCTTCGTGGCTCCCCGCCGCACTCTGACCCTCGACGAGCTGCGCAAGCGTGGCTTCGGGGAGGCCCTGTACTCTCAGCTCACCCCCGAGCAGCGCCAGCAGGTGCTCATCCTGCGCGACGCTGACGAGATGGGCGAGCTCATCACCAACCGCGAGGAGGCGATGGCTGCCGAGACCATGCTGACCAACGGCTGCATCATGAAGCATATCGCCGACGACGTCGACAAGGATGACGAGATGGAGATCCGTTTCTACGACGGAGACACCAACCCCGCGCAGTACACCCCGACGACCAAGTGGGATCAGTCTGGCGCTAAGATCCGCGCAGACCTCGGCGCCATGGCTCGTATGCTGACCAGCCGCGGCCTGCGTGCTGCCGATCTGGTATGCTCTCCCGATGTGGCTGACACCATCATCGAGAACGAGGAGATCAAGGATCTGCTCAACAACCGCCGCTACGAGCTGGGCAGCGTAGCCCCCGAGGAGCTGGCACCCGGCGCTTCCATCGCGGCCCGCCTGAATGTCAACGGGCGCATCATCAGCGTGATCTCCTACGACGAGACCTACACCGACGACGCCGGAAAGAATCAGCTCTACATCCCGAGCGGCAAGTGCGTCCTCACCGCTCCCGCGGCTGGCCGTACTGCCTATGGCGCTGTGTCTCAGGTGGAGCAGTCTGACGGCGAGTTCCACACCTATGCCGGCCGCCGCGTGCCGAAGTATGTGTCCAGCGCCGAGGGCAACACCCGCAGCCTGACCATCTCCAGCCGCCCGCTGCTGATCCCCAACAACAAAAACCCGTGGATCGTCGCCGATGTCCTGACGGACTAAGCCGGCAGAAAGGAGCAACGACATGATCGAGATCATCGCGGGCACCTTCGGCTACTACAACGGCCGCAAGGTGATCCCCATCACCAAAGAGGACGGGCCTCAGAAGTTCGACCCCGAGCTCGAGGCCCGTCTGGTCAAGAAGCGCGTCGCCAAATATGTCGACGAGCAGCCTGTGGCACCTGTTCCGGCTGAAAAGTCGGAGCAGGATCCTGACGTCGCACCCGAGACCGGCGAGACGCCTGCCGCTCCCGAATACGACGAGGACATGAAACTCGACGAGCTGAAGGAAGTGGCGGCCGCATACGGCGTGGACGCCTCTGCCATGCGCAAGAAGGCAGATGTCATCGCTGCCATCGAGGAGGCGAAGGAGGCTGCCGGAGAGGCGGCCGACGACGACCAGACCGGCGACAATGAGGAGCCCCCTCAGATCGGCGCCGCGGATCCCGTCTGATGGCCTTCGACTTCAAGCAGATGGTCGCTGACGACCGCCGCCTCGTGTTCCTCAACCTCGCCGAGTTCGGAGAGGAGCACAGAGTCGACGGTAAGACCATCACCGTCGTGCTGGATGACAACGCCCTGAAAGAACGCCAAGGGGGGCAAGAGCTGGGCGTGGCAGAGTCGTCCCTCATGCTGTATGCAGCAGTCGAGGATCTGCCGCCCCGGCGCCCGGCGGGCGAAGGGCTCAACATCGACGGCCGCGAGTATATCGTCAACGACTGGAGCGAGGACATGGGCGTCGCAACCATCGCGCTCGGCCAGACCGTGACCATGTAAAGGAGGTGCAGCCGTGTCCATAGTCAACAGCATCGAGACTGTCCGGGAGTGGCTGGACTCCACCGTCTGTCCGATGGTACAGCTCAAGCTCCCCGATGACAGCGCGACCGACGCCTCCTACCCCTACAAGCTGGTCAACCCGACCGCGTTCTCGCTTTTCGTCCCGTCGAAGGACAGATTGCCCCCGAAGGTGCCGGCACCCATCCCTTCGGTCTGCGTGCAGATCTCTGAAGGAGCCGACCACTTGACCATGAGCTCGAGGAGCATCAAGCTCCGGCTCTGCTTTTCTGCGTGGGATCCCGGCTACCACGGGCGCGACATTTTCAAACCGAAAAACGACGGCAGCGGCGCATACGTCCAGTGGCAAAACGAGGAGGCCGCGGCCTTCTTCGAGAAAAACGGCGAGGGCTGGCGCGACGCATGGAATTTTGTGGACACGGCCCTCCGCATGATCGAGAACGCCGAGTACATCGGCCCGCTGCGCGTCATGAAGGAGGACGGCATCACCTTCGGCCCTGTGTCTGAGCAGGACGCCGTCCCGGACTTCTACCCGTTCTGGTTTGCGTGGGTGGAGTTCGCGGTCGAGGAGATCCTGACACGCACGCCGAAGGACTACCAACACCTGCTTTAAGGGCAGCCGACCGGCTGCTCTAATTTTATGCAAAGGAGGAAAAGCAGATGGCAAACGAATACCTCTACGGCGCATACGGCCACATCGGCGAGACCGTGGCACAGAGCGCCGTACAGGCGGGCACCACGCCGGTCTATGTAGGCACGGCGCCCGTCAACCTCGTGCGCGGCTTCGCGGACGCCGGCGTCATCAATGAGCCCATCAAGCTCAGCAACATGGTCGACGCGCAGCGCAAGCTCGGCTATGCAGCCGACTGGGGCACCTTTACGCTCTGCGAGGTCATGAACGCGCACTTCAACAACACCCTCGGGAACATCGGCCCCATCTACGTCATCAACGTCCTCGACCCGTCCGAGGGCAAGCACCGCAAGGCAGAGGAGACGACCAAGCAGCTCTCCTTCACCGGCGGCCGGGCCGAGTTTGCGAGCGGCACCATCATCCTCGACACGCTGACCATCGCCAAGAGCGAGGGCGGCGACTATGCCGAGGGCACCGACTACGCCGTGGACTATAACTTCACCAAGGGCACCGTCATCATCACCAGCCTGATCGACGACAGCCCCCTCACTGGCACCCTGACGGCCAGCTTCTACGAGGTGGACGACACCGCCATCGCGGACGAGGACATCATCGGAGGCGTGACGGCCAGCGGCGAGTATAGCGGGCTGAGCTCCATCGCTCTGCTCTACCCCGAGCAGTTCGCAGTCTGCAACCTGATCGCCGCCCCCGGCTGGAGTCATAGCCCGGCGGTCTACAATGCCATGCTCACCACAAGCCAGAAGATCAACGGCCACTGGGACTCCTTCGTCGTGGCCGACCTCCCCCTCGTGGACGGCAGCGCGCAGGCGGTCGACACCATCACCAAGGCGGTCGCATGGAAGAAGAACAACGCCTTCACCGGCGAGCGGTCGAAGGTCTACTGGCCGCAGGGCATTGACAACCTCGGCAACGTCTACCACCTGAGCACGCTGGCCGTGGTCGAGCTCATGCGGGCCGACTTCAGCCACAACAGCGTCCCGATGGAGACCTGCGGCAACAAGGCGATCCCCATCATCAAGCAGTATTTTGGGGCCAATGCCACCAACCGCGGCTTCAGCCAGCAGGAGGGCAAGGAGCTGACGCAGAACGGCATCAGCACGGCCGTCGCATGGGGCGGCGAGTGGGTGCTGTGGGGCGACCATACCGCCGCCTACACCTACGGCGCCGACGTGGATCCCCGGGCGATCTTCGACGTGTCCATGCGTATGCTCATGCACATCACCAACGACTTCCAGAGGGAGTGGAGCCCGAAGATCGACGAGCCCATGACCCGGGCGCTCAAGGACGAGATCATCAACCGCGAGCAGGAGAAGCTCGACGGCTATGTCAGCATGGGCGCGCTGCTCGGCGAGCCTCAGATCGTGTTCCTCGAGAGCGAGAACAGCACCACCGACATCATGAACGGCGACTTCCGCTGGGACATCGCCGTCACCCCGACCCCGCCCCTCAAGTCCGCGAGCGTGTACGTCGCATACACCGACGCCGGCTTCTCTGTCTACTACGAAGGAGGTGACGAGTAATGGCTTCTCTGTGGCTTGACCTGAAGGGCCCCATCCTCGCCGACACCGTCTACGTCGACGGCGTTCTCTGCGCGAAGGACGTGACCATCACGCTGCCGGCCGTCACCCCTGTGACTGCTGACTTCAAGGCCATGGGTACTTATACCGCACCCCTGACCGGCCAGATCGAGGCGATGGAGGCATCCATCACCAAGATCGGCATCGACATCGGCCTGCGCAACATCGTGAAACTCCAGAGCAAGACGCTGGAGGTCAGATGGGCGCAGGATGTCAAGTATGCCGATGGCTCCAGCAAGACCGAAGGCTGCAAGGCATTTCTCCGCAGCGTCCCGAAGGTGATCCCCGGCCTCTCCGTGGATCCGGGCAACCTGTCCGAGAACGAGATCACGCTGGCCGTGAGCCGTTACCAGCTTTTCGTCGCTGGGTCTGAGTTCTGGCTGATCGACCAGCTCAACACCATCATGCGCGTCGATGGCGTGGACTACGCAAAAGACCTGCGCAGCGTGCTGTAACAGATGGGCGCCGCCCAAAGAGGGCGGCGTCCCTCTTTTTATTAACGAAAGGAGACAACACCATGGAAAAGCTGACACTCAGCAACCCCATCACCATCAACGGCAAGAATGTCAAGACCCTGACCTATGATACCGACGCGATCACTGTGGGAATGTTTGCCGAGGCTGAGGCTCTGAAACTGAAGGCGACCACCCACAAGTCTGGAGGAAGCGCCGGAGCCGTCGAGCTCGACTACTCCATGCACACATACCTCGCCATGATGGCGATCATCGCTGTCAACCCCGACATCGACGTGACCGACCTCGAACGGATCAGCGGCCCCGACATTATGAAACTGGTGAGGATCGGCAGAAATTTTACCACTACGAGATCGGCGGCACCCTCCGAGCAAAACGACTCGGGCAGCTCGTCCGAGACTACTCCCGAGCCTTCCACATCTCCGTCGGAGAGCTCAGACGAGAACGCCTGATCGACTTCCTTCCTGAATACTACGAAGCGGCCGAGGAAGCAAAGAAACAGCGGGCGAAGATCCAGAAGCCGAGGATCCCGCACATTAAGCCGCATAGGAGGAGGTGACGCCAATGGCTAAAAATAAAGTGCTGCAAGCCGTCGTGAGCTTCGCCGGCTCCATCGACCCGTCGCTCGGCAAGGCGCTGGACGATGTCACTGGAAAACTGGACAAGGTCAACTGGAAAGCCGTGGCCGTGGGCGGAGCCGTTGGAGGCATCGCGGTCGCAACAGGAAAGGCGGTCGTTGACGCCGGGAAGTATCTTGCCGATCTCGGAAACGAATATAACACAGCCCTCAACCAGCTCTCTGCTGCAACTGGGACAACCGGCGACGAGCTGGCCGCTCTCGGCGAGAGCGTCAAGGACATATATGCGCAAGGGCTCGGCGACGACTTCGCCGATGTGGCTGACGGTCTGGCTGCGACGCAGCAGGCCAGCGACCTGACTGGCGAAGCTCTGGAGCAGGCAACCGCCGCTGGCTTCAACCTGCGGGACGTGTTCGACTACGATGTCAGCGAGAGCGCCCGCGCAGCGTCGGCTCTGATGAAAAACTTCGGCATCGACGCCGAGGAAGCCTACGGCCTGATCGCTGTGGGCGCGCAGAACGGCGCTGACAAAAACGGCGACCTGCTGGACACCCTGAACGAGTATAGCCCGCAGTTTGCGGCCCTCGGACTCAGCGCCGACCAGTTCGTCGGCACCCTCGTGGAAGGTGCTGACGCCGGCCTGTTCTCCATCGACAAGGTCGGCGACGCCGTCAAGGAGTTCAACATCCGGGCAAAGGATGGCAGCGACACGAGCCGGGAAGCCTTCGAGAGCCTCGGCCTGAACGCCGACAAGATGTTCGCAGCCTTCGCAGCAGGTGGAGACACCGCAGAGGCCGCGTTCTTCGACACCGTCGAGGCACTCAACAACATGGACGACCCGCTGGCCCGCAACGCTGCCGGCGTGGCCCTGTTCGGCACACAGTTCGAGGATCTGGAGGCCGGCGTGCTTCCGGTACTGGCGAGCATCGAGACCGCGGCCTATGACGGAGCGGCAGCCCTCCAGCAGATCAACGACGTGAAGTACAACGACCTCGGCAGCGCCTTCGAGGCGGTCAAGAGGTCGGCAGAAGTCGCTCTGCTCCCGATGGCATCCATGATTGCCAACACCCTGACGGCTCTGGCTCCTATCCTGAGTGACACCTTCGAGGCCATCGCGCCGGTCATAACCGACACCCTCAATGCCTGTATGCCGTTTGTGCAGGAGTTCCTTGTCGGGATGGGCGACACCCTTCAGACCGTCATGCCAATGGTCACAGAGCTGGCCGCGGGCCTGCTTCCGCTGCTCAGCCAGCTCGTCTCGTCTTTCCTTCCGCCGCTCCTCGAGCTGGCGCAGCAGCTACTTCCACCGCTCATGCAGATCGTGCAGGCTATCCTCCCACCTATCTCGAGCATACTGGCGACCATCTTGCCAATGCTGACGCAGATCATCTCGACCGTGTTGCCCGTGCTGACCAACCTGATCGCCACCCTGCTCCCGGTCATCACCCCGCTGCTGGAGGTCGCCCTTCAGATTGTCAACAGCGTCATCATGCCGCTGCTGCCGCCACTAATGCAAATTGTCGAGGCGCTGCTTCCTCCCCTGATGTCGCTCCTCAATGCGATCATGCCAATCCTGAGCCCGCTGCTGGGGCTGCTCCAGCCCATCGCCTCGGTGCTCGGCACCATCGCCGGCGTCATCGCTGATATTGTCAGCTTCGGCGCTGGTGTAATAGACAAGATCGCCGGCCTGTTCGGCGGAGGAGGCGGAGGCGGATCTGCGGCCGGATATGCGACCGGCGGCTTCACAAGCGGCCCGTCACTCGCTGGCGAGGATCCGCGCTATCCGACAGAGGCCGTCATCAGTTTCAACCCTGTATACAGGTCGGCAAACCTCGCCTACTGGGCGAAAGCCGGCCAAATGCTCGGAGCTATGGACGAGGGCAGCTATGAGCCCATCAGCACAGGATCCGGCACGTCTGTGGTTTACGACCTGAGCGGCCTGTCCTTCAGCCCCAAGATCGAGGTCAAGGGGGACACCGACGAGGACGCCCTGATCCGCAAGCTGCGGGATCTGGAGCCTGAGTTCATCGACTTCGTGCTCGAAGCACTCGCAAGAAGGGAGGGCGGCGCCTATGTCACAGCGGATAGTCGGCTATATTGATTACACCGCACAGGGCGGCGACACCTTCGACAGCATCGCGCTGGCAGCATATAACGAGGAGCGAATGGCAAGCACTATCATCGACGCCAACCGAGACCTCTGCGATGTGCTGATCTTCGAGGGCGGCGAGGCCGTGCGGATCCCAATCGTCGAGACCGTGGAGACGCCGGACACTCTGCCGCCGTGGAGGAGGTGACGACCCTGTGAAAATCATCTACGAGGGGACAGACATCTATCCCGAGATCAGCGTCCACCGCTGCTTTCATGATATGTTCGCAGATAAGCAGAGCGACGAGCTACTGCTCAAGCTCAACGACACCCGGGAGCTGTGGGACAGGTGGAGCCCGAAAAAGGGCGACACCATCGCCGTCGAGGATGGAGCTGCAAAGACCGGGAAAATGTTCGTCGAGAGCGTCGTCCCTGAGTCTGGCCTCATAACCCTGCGGGCCTACTCGGCCCCACAATCCACCAAGGACAAGAGGAGCAAGTCGTGGGAAAAGGTCAAGTTCCTGCAACTGATCCAAGAGATCGCCGACCGGCACGGCCTCACGGTCGAGACCTACGGCATCACAGACCAGACATACGACTATGTCGAGCAGAACAACCTCCCCGACTTCGCTTTTCTTCAGGCACGCTGCACCCTCGAGGGCGCGGCTTTTTTAGTCTATGACGGCAAACTGGTCGTCTACGACGAGGCATACATGGAAGGGCAGCAGCCCGTCGACACCATCACCATCACGCCGGCCAACGACTTCGAGTACCGGGACGAGGGCGCCTACGCCTACGGCTCGGCCGAAGCCGTCAACGGCGGCCTGACCGGCACTTTCTCGGCTCCGGCCGGAGGTGACAAAGTGCTGCGCAAGATCCTCCCCTTCCGCATGACCGACCAAGCAGAGGCCGACCGCTTCGCAAAGGGCCTGCTCCGGGACGCTAACAAAGAGGCAACCGTCGCAACGCTCTGGACGGGGACGCTGCTGCGCGAGTATGCAGCGGGATCCGTGGTGACGCTCTCCACCGAGAGCGTCGCCTCGTGGGACGGCACGGCCTTCGTCAGCCGGATCCGGCACGATTATGTCAAGAGCCGGAGCAAGCTATATCTGCGCAAGCCTCTGGAGGGATATTGACCATGCCAAACAGCAACACCCAAATGATCCAAAAGGGCAAGATCTCGAGCATCGAGGGAGAGCCCGACAGAAACGGCGACAAGACCACGGCCCGGGTGCTTCCAAGCACAGCGGACAGCCTCGTCACGAGGCCGCTGACGATCCCGTGGTATCTGCGCGGGGAGATGGGAAACCTGAGCCCCGGCGTGGAGGTCGCTTACGCTATGTTCGAGGACGGCACCGGCCTGATCCTATCCCGCATGGACGGAGAGTGGCCCGGCATCGTCCCCGGAGACATCACCATCAAGAAGGGCGCCGTCACCGTGCAGGACAAAGGCGTCAGCGTCCCGTCTGCCGATGTCACGGCAGGCGGCATCAGCCTGAAAAGCCACACCCACACAGGCGTGCACGGAGAGACGAGCGGCCCGCACTAAGGAAGGAGGCCGAGCATCATGTCCGTCATGGCATCGTGGAACGGCAAGACGTGGGGCGTCTCCCCTGAGCGGATCGCCGCCCTGAATGGCGTCTCGGCCAGCGTGGAGCTGGACACAGAGAACAGCGACGACAAGGCGGGATCCCCGGCCACCAAAACCAAGGCGCTCAAGCTCCAGAGCATGAGCTTCGACTTCGATCTCGCCGTCGCCGTGGGCTGCGATGTCCGCGGCGAGTACGAGTCGTGGACGGCGCTGGTGGGCCAGTACGCCCCCTTCTATCTCGGCGGCACTCGCTTCGGCCCGGCCAACCTTCAGCTCACTGGCGTGAGCCTCAGCGACACTACGGTCGACAACCTCGGCCGGATCCTGAAGGGGAAGATCACCATCAACCTGACAGAATACGCCGAGGAGGCCAGCAGCAAGAAGGCGACCGCCGGAAGCTCTACCGGGAGCAGCTCGTCCCCGGCCGGAGTTTCAAGCGGAGTCGGCCCGCGCCTGAGCGCCCTGACCGTCGGAGCGTCCAGCAGCGACAAGGCTGCAAAGAAACCAAACAACACCCAACTGACCTAAAGCGAGGTGATCCCATGAAAGCAAGCGGAAACGCAGCGCCGGAGACCTGCGTGCAAAACCTCCTAAAGACCATCCGCGGCGAGGTGCCATACGAGCGCATCAAGGGGATCGACCGCACCCTGATCGACAAGCCGAGCGGGACGGCGGCCGACGAGCTGGCTGCCGACGTGGAGTTCGTCGTGGAAACCTATGAGCCCCGCGTGAGCCTGAGCTCGTCCGATCTGGCTGCGCTGGTCGCGCAGACCGGCGACTTCGAGCTGCGGGCCAGCATTGACAACAACACACTCTGAAGGAGGTGAACAGCATGAGCGACGAGACCAACACCTACGGCGACGACATCCACCTCACCACAACCGACGCGACGACCATCTACAACACCCTGATCGCTGCACTCGAAAAAGGAGCCGGCGAGCCTCTGTACCCCGGCGACGAGCGCCGGATCTTCGGCGAGGGGCTCGTGGCCGTGTTCGTCGCCCTCTACAACAGCCTCGACGACACCGGGCGGCAGACCCTTCTCCGCTATGCGCGGGGCGAGGTGCTGGACGCCATCGGCGAGCGGCTGGACGTCCACCGGCTGGAAGGATCCCCGGCAAAGACGACCATGCGCTTCTCGGTGAGCACGCCGCAGCCCAACAACATCATCATCCCAAAGTGGACGAAGGTGACGCCGGACAGCGACCACTACTTTGCCACCGACGAGATCGCCGTCCTTCAGGCCGGCGCCTACTCTGTGGAGATCCCGACCTCGGCCGTCAGCAACGGCACCGAGTACAACGGGTACGTCCCGGGCACCATCACCACCCTCGTCGACCTGATCCCGTACATCGAGAGCGTCACCAACATCACAGCAACGGCCGGCGGCGACGATGGCGAGCCCTACACCGAGGAAGGCGACAACCGACTGCGCGAGCGCATCCGGCTGGCGCCGGCGTCCCGGTCTACGGCCGGGCCTGAACAGGCTTACATCTACTGGGCCATGACGGCCGACAGCTCCATCATCGACGCCCGGGCAGTCAGCGAGACGGAAACCATCAGCCGCACCCTGACGGTCTACGACGGCCACGCCTTCATCGGAGGCGGCCGGCTGCTGCCGAACACCCTGATCGTCAAGGAACATGGGGAGAGCACGGCCGGCGTGGAGGACGTCGACTACACCGTGGACTACACCGACGACCTGCTGACCATCGAGCTCAAGGGCGACCTCGCGGACGCCACGAGCCTCGACATCACCATCACCCGCACCCTCGAGGGCTGCGTCAAGATCGTCCCCCTTCTGGAGGGCGGCGCAATCCCTGACGAGAGCATCCTCGAGAAGGTGCTGGAGGCGTGCAACGCATCGGACATCCGGCCGCTCACCGACGTGGTCAGCGCCGTGGCCCCGGAGGTCATCACCTACGACATCGAGATCGTCTACTACGCCACCCCCGAGACAGAGGCCGAGGTCGTCGCCAACGTGGAAGGCACGGGCGGTGCAATCGACCGCTACAACGAGTGGCAGGTGGGCGCGCTGGGCCGGGACATCAACCCCGACCAGCTCCGCAAGCGGATCCTCTGCCCGTCGTGGGGCGAAAACCTGACCGGCGCCTTCCGCGTGGACGTGACCAAGCCGGTCTACACACCCGTCAGCGACACGCAGGTCGCCAAGTTCAGCGGGCACCTGACTGTCAGCCACAAGACAGAGAGCGAGGTGATCTAAATGCGACTCAGCGAAGTCGAGATGATCAAGCTCCTGCCCTCATGGATGGCACAGGACGGAGCCGACCGAGGGCTGGCCGCCGGCTGCGACACCCTATCCCGGGACGCCTTCGCCCGGCTGAAGCTGCTGAGCAGGTGGGACAAGATCGACCAGCTCAGCGAGGCCGAACTGGACGAGATGGCGTGGGAGCTTAACATCCAGTGGTATGACAGTACCGCGCCCATCGAGACCAAGAGGGCCGTCATCCGCAACAGCGACCGCGTCTACGCCAAGCTCGGCACACCATACGCCGTGGCGCAGATCATCGCCGACTACTTCGGCACCGGCGAGGTCAGGGAGTGGTATCAGTATGGCGGCAAACCCTACCATTTCAAGGTGCTGAGTGACAACCCGGGGCTCGTCAATGAAAACCTCAACCTTTTCCTCTCGCTGCTTCGCACCGTAAAGCGTCGCAGCGCATGGCTCGACGCGATCCTGATCTGCCTGACCGGCGAGATGTTCCTTTATGCCGGGATGGCTGTGCGAGAGCACGGAGAGGAGCGGCACGTCATGGGGACAGACGAGATCCATCTCTATCACGGGGCCGTCGTCCACGACAACAACCGGGAGACCGTCACCATCGGCACCAGTGTCCTCGCTTCAGACTAAGGAAAGGAGAAAGACATGGCCGCATTTATCAACAACGACATCACCGCCGCGGGCCTTCTCGTTCTGGCGAAGGGCGTGGCGGGCCGGAAAATCAACTACACCAAGATCGTCCTCGGCGACGGCTACCTCGAGGAGGGCCAGACGCCCCGCTCCCTCACCGGCGTGGTCAGCCCGAAGGCGACCATCGACATCACCAAATGCGTCGTAAATGGAGACGGCACCGTCACCGTGGGCGGCGTGTTTACCAATGACCAGACCAACGACGGCTTCTACTACCGCGAGCTCGGCCTATACGCAGACGACCCCGACGAGGAAGTGGGCGAGGTGCTGTACTGCTACGGCAACTGCGGCGACCTCGCCGAGTGGATCCCCCCGACCGGCGGCGCCACCATCGTCGAGAAAACCATCGACATCGTCACCGCCATCGGCACGGCCACCAATGTGACCGCCTACATCCCCGCGGACGCCTACGCCACCAAGGAGGACTACGAAAACTACAAGGCCATCGCCCTCGCGGCACAGGCCACGGCCAATCAGGCCATCCTCCTCGCGCAGCAGGCGGTCGGGATCGCGGAGCAGGCCGAGGCTGCCGTGGTAGACCTGAGCAACGTCGTCCAGCAGAACACCAGCAAGATCACGACCCTGTGGGACGCTGTGTTTGGGGACATCACGACCAACCCCTTCCAGATCACCTTCGCAGATCTGGAAGGCATCACCCTCGTCTCCGGCGTCTGGAACGCCACGCTCCAGCGCCTCGAGTGTTAAGCCGTGGACGGGTACGACTACACGCCGATCCCGCCGTCAGAGGCGTCCTGCATCATCGCGCACCTGTTCGTGGAGCTGGATCTGCCGTGCTCCTGCTGCAAACGTGAGGACGGCGTGATCGTCATTCAGGGCACCGCCTACGATGGAACCGGCGCAAGGATCACAATCAAAGGCGAGGAGGTGAGGTACTACGGCAAGCAACGGACACTCGCGGCCATACGAGCGGGCCAATGTAGGCCGCCCGCCATTCGGCCGTGAAAAGCTCCCGGAAATGCAAGTCATCAGCGACGCCAAGGAGCTCGAGAAGCACACCTACATCAAAACGCGCAACCCGAACATCTTCCCAAAGAAGGAACGACTCGGGCTGGCACAACGGATGATTAACGAAGTCGGCGACCTCGTCGCCGACCTGATGGAAGCAAACGACCTGCTCCTGACCGACCCGGAGGAGCGGCAAATGCGATACCGGGCCCAACGCTCGGCCCTTCGCAACTGCCGTAAGCTGATCCACCACATCGAGCTCGCGCACGAGATCCTCAGCGGGCTCAGCGACGACGCCTTCGCACACTGGTCAAGAATGGCGGCAGGCGTCAAAAACCAGACCGCCAAATGGTACAAATCGGATAAAGAAAGGGCCGCCAAAATGGACGCACAGGCGCGCCGTCAATAGCAGCCCGTGGGGTACGCCTTGTTTTTTCGTGCCGGGTCGGCCAACAACGCCCGCAACGTCAATTCCGACGGCACGCTGAACAGGAACAACGCCTACAACGGCAACAACGGCCTGCGCCCCGCTTCGATGGATAGCCCGACTTATTAACCGGCCGGAAACGGCCGGCGAACACTGTGCACCATCATCCAAGGAAGGCGTATCCCTCCCGCACCCGGCGCCGTATGACCGGCCCGGCCATGGGTAAACACAGGACTGCCGATGCTTCCGGCGGCGCACGCAAAGCGTGGCCGGAGCTGCCGACGGCAGGGATTTTTACATGGAGAACATCGTCAACAGTTTCAACGCACTATACAAAGCATACCGCAAGACCCGCTGCGGGAAGCGAGACAATCCGACGGCCATGCGCTACCGCATGGAAGCCATCGAGCGCACGGCCGAGCTCTCTGACCGCCTCCAGCGGCGCGAGTACATCTTCGGGCCCTACTACCCCTTCAAGGTGTACGAACCCAAGGAGCGGCTCGTCCTCGCCATAGACTTCGAGGGCAAGGTCGTCCAGCACTCGCTCTGCGACAATGTCCTCGAGCCTGTTTTCTCCCGTCGTTTTATCCGGGACAACTATGCGGGGCAGATCGGCAAAGGCACACACGACGGCCTCGAACGTATGGCCGACGCCATGCGCCACTATTTCTTCAGCCGGAAGGCAGCGGACGAGGCGGCCCGGAGGGCTGCCGGCCTGCCATACCGGCCGATGGAGGAGTGGGACTACGCAGAGGGCTGGGTGCTGAAAGGGGACTTTTCAAAGTTCTTTTACACCCTGCTGCACGCCGTCTGTTTTGCAAAGGCCCGCAAGGCTCTGGCCGTTCTGTCTGACGCTGAGCTGATCGACTTCGTCGAGTGGCTGCTCTGGATCGTCATCGACAGCACACCAGACCCCGGCATCCCAATCGGCAACCAGTCGAGCCAACTGCTCGCCCTTCTCTATCTGGACGACTTCGACCACTGGCTGCGGGATGACCTCGGCCTCGTCTATGGCCGTTATATGGACGACTTCTACATCATCAGCAGCGACAAGCTGCTGCTCCGGGAGATCCTCAAGCGGATCGAGGCATACATCAAGCCGCTGGGCCTACGCCTGAACGGAAAGACGCAGATCTTCCCGCTGAAGAACGGCATCGACTTCCTCGGCTTCCACACATACCTCACGAGCACCGGCAAGGTGGTCAGGAAGGTCAGGGCCAAGAGCATCGACAACATGAAGCGGAAGATCCGCAAGTTCCGCGGCCTCGTGGACAGGGGCAAGATGACCCGCGAGAGCGTGCTCCAATCCTACGCAAGCTGGACGGGCCACATCTCACACGGCAACACCTACCACCTGCGGCAGAACATGGACGCCTATTTCTTCGGCTACTTCCCGGAGCTGAAACCAATACCGAAAGGAGAAACGCCTCATGCCTCAAAAACTGAGCAACCTCGCCAACAAGAGCAAGGTCAAGTTCGGCGGCCTGTACGGCGCGCCGATCATCTGGATCATCGGCGACAAAAACCATAGCGGCTACCCCTCCAACAGCGTCACACTCGTGACCAACCAGATCATCAAGCTGCTCTGCTTCGACGCTATGGAGCCGGCCAACGGAAACAGCGACCGCAGAAACTACGGAAATAACCGCTATATCTACTCCAACCTGCGCCAGTGGCTCAACAGCGACGCCGGCGCGGGCCAGTGGTACACCGCGCAGCACTCGGCGGATCAGGCCCCTGACTCGTCCCACGTCTGGAGCGGGTACAACCCCTACAACACCATCGCCGGCTTCCTCAACGGCTTCACGGCAAACGAGCGGGCGGCTCTGCTCTCCACCACCATCACGGTCGGCAAGAGCTCGACGGACGGCGGCGGGACTGAGACCTGCGTGGACAAGATCTTCCCCCTGTCCTGCACGGAGGTCGGCCTCTCCGGCGACCATGTCTGCGGCGTCAAGCTGGCGATATTCAGCGACAACAGCAGCCGCATCGCAACCGTCTCGGCCTCTGCCGCCGCCAACTCCAACTACGACGTCAATGCAAATCAGGCGTGGTACTACTGGCTGCGGGACGCCTATGCCGGGTCGGCCGGCAACGCCCGCCTCGTCAATTCCGGCGGCTCGCTGTACTGGGACTACGCCTGCGACGGCTACAACGGCCTGCGCCCCGCTTGTAATCTGTCCTCTGATCTCCTTGTCTCCGATACCACCGACTCGGACGGCTGCTACACAATCGTCTACAATCAGGCGCCCACGGCGCCGTCGACCATCACCGTCCCGAGCGAGGTCGTCGGCGGCGAAAACCTGAGCATCTCGTGGGGACAGTCTACCGACCCCGACGGAAACCTCGCCGGCTACAAGCTGGAGAGAAAGGTCAACGGCGGCACATGGTCGCAGATTTACTCCGGCAGCTCCAGAAGCTACACCGACGCCATCACCTACGGATGGGAGAACGTGCAGTACCGCGTCAAGGCATACGACACGGCCGGCGCCGAAAGTGCATACACCACCAGCGCCGTGCGTACCGTCACCAACAACCGGCCGCCCGTCATCAGCGGAAGCGACACCGACCTCGGCAGCTTCACCACCACGCCGCCCTCCTACGAGTACACCGTCACCGACGCCGACGGCCATCAGGTCACGGTCGTGGAGAAATTGGACGCCACCACGCTGCGCACCTACACGGCCACCCTCGGAGACACCAACGAGCTGACGCTCACGAGTGACCAGTGGCTCAAGCTGCTGAACGGAGACCACACCCTGACCATCACCGCCACCGACGCTAAGAACGAGAGCACCGTGCGCACCCTGTCCTTCGACAAGGCTGTGCACTCCATCGAGTTTGTGCAGACCGTGGCGATGGCGGCCGACGCCATGCCGACCAAGGCTCTCGTCAATATTCAGGGCAATTTCCCGACCGGCAGCACCCTTCAGGTCTGGATCTGCAACAACGGCAACGACGCCGAGCCCACATGGGAGGACATCACGCAGAAGGCGCTCAACAGCCAGAAGCACTTTTTCACCAACGACACAAAGACCGCCGCAGACTGGGGCGTCAAAATCAAGGTCAAGCTCCTGCGCGGCTCGGCCGAAGGCGCTTGCTATGTCCAGTCGGTCGGCGGCAATTTTGCGTAAAACCACAAGAAAGGAGGAGCGACATGGTCTATTTCATGGAGCACAGCATCAAAGCCATCCACGAGAAGGAAGAGGCCGGCAGCGGCGCCGGCGGCGGCACATCCGCTGAGGACAAGCAGCGCATCACCGACCTCGAGAACGAGCTCGAGGATCTGACCGGCGCCATTGAAAGGGGGCTGACCACATGAGCACCAAATACAGCGGCCTCGAGGCCGCCCTGCGCAGCGCCCGCATGACCTTCACCAGAGAGGTGAGCGCCGGCGACCTGTCCGGCACAGAGATCGTCGCCTGCGAGGATCTGCTGCCGGCGTGGACGAAAGCGGGCCCCAACGGCGACGGCAGCCACGAGGTCGGCGAAGCCTGCACCCACAACGGCCAGAGCTGGCGCTGCTGCCAAGCGCACAACACCAACAACAACCCGGACATCGAGCCGGGAAACAGCCCCGCACAGTGGGCCCCGTATCACACCACAGACCCGACCAAGGCAAAGGCGTTCATCCAGCCCACGGGTGCCCATGACGCCTACCAGAAGGGCGAGTGCTGCCTGTGGACTGATGGCAAGGTCTACCGCTCTATCATGGATGGGGCCAACGCATACAGCCCCGAGGCATACCCACAGGGCTGGGAGGAAGTGACCGCCGCAGGCGAACCCGGCACGACCCCGGAGCCCGGCACAGAGCAGGAACCGGGGCAAGAGCCTGAAACCGGCGGCGAGGAGACGGGCGAAACCGTCCCGGCCTTTATACAGCCTACCGGCTCGCATGACGCCTACCAGACCGGCGACCGCGTGATCTACAACGGCCAGATCTATGAAAGCACCATTGACAACAACGTCTGGTCGCCGGACACCTACCCGCAGGGCTGGAAACTCGTCGAGGCCGGGAACGGGGGTGCAGCATGATCCAGCTTGACATCGGGCAACTCGTGGCGATCATGGGGATCCCGTCGGCCTTCACTGGCTTGTGCTTCTGGATGATCCAGAGACGGCTCGCCAAGAGGGACGAGGAGCTCGACCGCCGCGACGCTGCCCGAGAAAGAAATGAGGTGCTGCTCGTCCGCAGCGTGGGGGCCGCCATCGCACTCGGCGAAGCGACGGCCACGGCTATGAAGAACGGCCATGCCAACGGAGAGACGGAGGCGGCCCTCGAATATGCGCGGAAAATCAAACACGAGCAAAAGGATTTTCTCACGGAGCAGGGCATCAAGGCCCTGTACTGAAGGAGGTGCAGCCGTGGAGAAATACGATCGGCTACCTCGTGAGCTATGCGGCCAAGTCGGCCACCGAGAAGATCAGCCGCAACCGGCACAGCCTCGACGCTGATGGCAACCCCATCAGTGGGGTCGGCGCCGGAGAGTACACCACCACAACCACATCAGACAAGGAGGCAAAAGGATGAACATGATCGACATCACCCCCATCGTCAACGCCGTCATCGCGCTGCTCGCCGCAGGCGTCAGCGTATTCCTGATCCCGTGGATCAAGAGTAAGACCACCGACGAGCAGCGGAAGGAGCTGCTCGAGTGGGTGAAGATCGGCGTCGCCGCAGCCGAGCAGCTCTACACTGGTCAGGGCCGCGGTGAGGAAAAGAAGCAGTACGTCCTCGAGTTCCTGAAGTCGCAGGGCTTCACCGTGGACGAGGAGGCCATCAACGCGGCAATCGAGGCGGCCGTCAATCAGCTCAACGGCGGCAACCTGCCGCTCGAATAACCAAAAGAGGGCGGGCCACGCGGCCCGCCCTTCATTATGCAAAGGAGGCAGCACCATGAACGGAAACAAAGAAAAGCCGGCGCTGAATATGCGCTACTACAACAAGGAGATCGACGACGACCTCCCCTATGTCGGTACCTTGAATTATGACAAGGAGACCGGCCACATCTACGACGAGGAGGGCGATGTCGTCGACGAGGACACCCTCGCCGGCTTCCTCGACGGAGACGGAAAGGGGGACGACGACAATGAGTAACAGCGGCCTGATCTCCTACACCAAGCTCAGCCCCAACCACTCCGGCAAGCGCACCAAGAGCATCGACACCATCACGATCCACTGTATGGCCGGCCAGCTCTCCGTCGAGAGCTGTGGCGCTCTGTTCGCCAAGAGCAGCCGGAAGGCGTCCAGCAACTACGGCATCGGCCCCGACGGCCGCATCGCTCTCTATGCGGACGAGGGCAACCGCTCGTGGTGCACATCGTCCAACGCCAACGACCAGCGAGCCGTCACCATCGAGGTCGCAAGCGACGCCACTCACCCCTATGCCGTCAAGGATAAGGCATACGAGTCGCTGCTGGATCTTGTGACCGACATCTGCAAGCGCAACGGGATCACAAAGCTGGTATGGTCTACCGTAAAGACCAACCGAGTCAACCACGCCGGCGGCTGCAATATGACTGTGCACCGGGACTACGCGGCGAAAGCCTGCCCCGGGGACTATCTCTACAACCTGCAAGACGAGATTGCGGCCGAGGTCAACAAGCGACTCGGCGCATCCGGCGGCAGCTCCACACCGTCCACCGGGGGGAACACTACCGCGGGCGACATCAAGGTCGGAGACGAGGTGGAGTTTACCGGCACCCGCCACTATGTCAGCGCAACGGCCACGGCCTCCTCGGCCTGCAAACCGGGCAAGGCCAAGGTCACGGCCATCGCAAAAGGGAAAGCTCACCCCTACCACCTGATCGCTGTCTCCGGCGGCGGCTCCACCGTGTACGGATGGACGGACGCAGCCGACATCAGCACCGGCGGCACAGGAAACACCACAGCGGCCTCCTACACCGTGAAGGTGACGACCTCCGCGCTGAACATCCGCAAGGGGCCGGGCACCAACTACGGCACCAACGGCACCATCAAGGACAAGGGAGTCTACACCATCGTCGCAGAGAGTGACGGCCCCGGCGCCTCAAAGTGGGGCAAGCTCAAGAGCGGGGCCGGCTGGATCTCTCTGGACTACACGAAGCGGCTCTAATTGTGCAATATGCCTTCGCTGTGGCGCGGATCGCGCCCGGCCAGAGCCCGCAAAACTGTCAATATACACAAAAAGCCCGCTCGGGAGAGATCCCGGGCGGGCTTTTTCTGTTTATGCGCTCATTCCTCTGCGGCGTCTGCGCCGAGCTCGTGGGCCAGAAAATACATGTGCTTGCACGGCTTCCCTCGCTCGGCAAAGTCTGGACAGGTGCAGGAGAGCAGCGTGGTGGTGTAATGATCCCCACGGCCGCCGACAAAAGTGGCGACCTTCCGCTCTGCGTCTACTGCATCCGGCATCAAATCGCCAGCCATGGCGCGAGCCCTGCGATCCTTCTGCGGCTGAAAATCGTGGCAGCCATCCCACACGGCCCACGCCTCGGCAGGAGTCTGGCCGAGATATTCCTCAACCCGCCGCTCCTCCTCCAGCTCGGCCTCGGTCGGATGGAAGCGGACGACATAGCCGTTGACATCATAGAAGCCGCCGAGGGCGACCGTGAAGATGTCCACGATCCAGCCGATCCCGAAGAAGCCGGCCGTCAGCGTCCAGATGACTCCCGTGCCGATCTTCCCCACATAGTACCGATGCACGCCGAGCACGCCGAGGAAAATGCACAGGGGCAGGACGACCGCCTTGCTTTTCGGCGAGGTGGGGCGCTGCGCTGCTGACACGCTGGCCGGCCGCTCGCCGCCGCTGGTCGTGTACGACAGGCCCGTGCCGGGCACGCCGACGGTCGTGTGGCTTTTCCCGGTCGTGCTGACCGTGTGCTTCAACCCCTTCGGCCCGAAGCTGACGCTCGCGCTCTTTTTGTTGAGATTGACACGCACGCCGGGGGCGATCTTAAAACTTTTTCTGAAGCGTAAACCCATGATTTTCTCCTCCTTCAACCCGTTGCGTTTTTTAGCGTTTAGACATCTTTGGCATAATATTACCATGCCGGGCGTGCTAATGTCAAATAGGCATCTTTGGCATAAAGGGAGGGGGCGCATATTTGAAAATATACAGGCTATACGGCCGGTGCAATATCTCAGGCGAGCGCGTCCGCGAAGCCAGAGAACGGGCCGGCCTCTCGCAGGAGCGCCTCGCGTACAAGATCCAGATCGCGGGGCTCGACATCACACAGAAGGCCATCAGCCGGATCGAGACGGGCGACAGAGTGGTCGCAGACTACGAGCTCGAGTATCTGGCCGACGCCCTCGGCGTGACCGTCTACTACCTGCTCGGTAAAGAATAGCAGCAGCCCGGCCACTCGGCCTGGCTGCTTTTCTCTTTTCCCTCTTGACATTATACAACAAATGTTGTATAGTTAGGGCATACAAATCCAACGAAGGAGGGCGTCACATGGAAACGATCACCACCGGGAAAAGACTGAAGGCGCTGCGAGAAAACCGCGGCCTCTCTCAGTCTCAGCTCGCAAAGAAGGCCGACATCAACAGCCGAGTCCTCCAGACCTACGAGCAGGACGACCGCGACATCGCCGGGGCTAAACTGAAAACCCTCCTGAAGATCTGCATCGCTCTGGAGTGCAGACTGGAGGACATCGTCACAGACGAGGAGACCCTGACGCTGATCGCAGCGTACAAGGGATGACGACGAAGGGGCGGCCACTCGGCCGCCCCCTTTCTTTTTTCACGGAGGGATCACCATGGGAAAACATTTCAGCCATCTGACGCCAACGCAGCGCACACAGATCGACGCCTTCGTGCGGGCCGGCATGAAGGTCGTGGACATAGCCAAGGAGATCGGCGTCCACTATACCACCATATACCGGGAGCTCAAGCGGTGCACCTACGAGCACCTAAACAGTGACTACACCACCGAGATCCGATACAACCCAGACGGAGCACAAGCTCGGTACGAGGCCAACCTCCGAGCAAAAGGGCCGGAGCTGAAAATCGGCAACGACCACGAGCTGGCCGGCTATCTGATCGGGAAGATCCGAGACGAAAAGTACAGCCCCGAGGCTGCCATCGGCGAGGCCGAGGTCTGCGGCTGGCCCTTCCGGGTGCACATCTGCGCAAGCACAGCCTATAACTACATCAGGGCCGAGATCTTCGGGGATGATCTCACCATGGAAATGCTGCCGCAGCGTGGAAAGCGGCGCAGGAAGCCGGAGCGGCCAGATGGAAGCATACCCCGCAAGCCTGCCGGAAAGAGCATAGAAAAGCGGCCGGAGATCGTGAACACGCGCACGACCTTCGGCCACTGGGAGATGGACAGCCTTGAGAGTGGCAAGGGCTTCAAGAGGACGTGGCTCATGCTGACCGAGCGAAAGACCCGCCGCGAGATCATCGTCCCCATGAAGGACAAAACCAGCGAAAGCGTCATCCGGGCCCTCAACGGCATCGAGCGGAAGCTGGGGGCCATGTTCCCGCGGATCTTCGTGACAATCACCTGCGACAACGGCACGGAGTTCTCGGACGCTGACGGCATCGAGAGCAAGCGCCGCGGGAAGGGGAAACGCACGACCGTCTACTATTGCCACCCGTACACCCCGAGCGAGCGAGGCACCAACGAAAACCAAAACGGACTGATCCGGCGACTCGTCCCGAAGGGGACGGATCTCAGCATTCTCTCGCCCCGAGAGGTCAAGGCGGCAGAGGCGTGGATCAACAGCTACCCCCGCAAAATGTTCGGTTTTCTGTGCTCCGAGCAACTTTTCCGGGAGGAGCTCGACCTCATTCTGGCGCCGTGAAAATATTTTTAGACTTTTTTAGCATTTACTATTGACAAACGGC
>ERZ780203.444-NODE-444-length-46413-cov-5.375124_pt1 | contig 46413 bp, 64 predicted proteins | sample MGYA00511168_ERZ780203 | MGnify/ENA primary metagenome ERZ780203 (study PRJEB29588, sample SAMEA2156577) | human gut metagenome | biome: human gut; feature: human-associated habitat; material: faeces | place: Denmark | collected 2008/2010 ...
GCGGCCCCAACCTTTTTCTGAAAAGGTTGGGGCCGCTTTCCCTGTGGGTTTCAGCCGGCTGATCAGTTGTTGCCGTTGTTGTCGTTTCGGAATTCATCCAGACGCGGCGGGAAAAAATCCTCCATCGGGAACTGAATCTTCTTAAACATTTCGCACGGATCACCGGTGGAGTATTCGCTCTCCTTATCCGGGATGCAGAAGTCATAGGCCGGCACCATCATCTGCACCTTGCGCTGCAGCTGGACGATGGTGAACAGGCCCAGGGTGATGTAGACCTCCTTGCTGACCGAAACTTCCTGGAAGTTTCCGCCCACCTGGCTGCAGATCTGGCAGGGGATCACCGCGCCGGGGCAGCAGGTCTTGGCCGGGCACTCCACATAGCGGCTGGCCAGACAGATCGGGTCAACAATCTGCACCACGGCGTTTGGCATGGCGGTCAGCTGCTCGTTGCCGTTGCAGCAGCCTGCATGGGAGGAGAAGACCCTGGCGTTGGCCTCGCTGCCGTACAGGATGACCTTCTTGGAGAAGTAGGAGATGCCGCAGCAGTTGACTGCCGGCGTCCCCGGCGATAAGTACACGGACATTTCGACCAAAAAGTAAAAGGTCATATCCACCGAGTAAAAGCCCTTGTTGAAGGGCACGCTCTCCACGTCGACGCAGACGTTTAAAACCTTTACCTTTTTGCACTTGATGCTGGCCGCCTTATCGATGATCGGCTGCGTCTTGTCGCTGAAAAAGACCTGCAGGTCCTCCAAGCAATCCTTGTCATAATATAATACACTATAGAGGATACTTTTTCACAATTTTTTGACATCCCAAAACCCACTCACCACCGGCGGTGTCCCGTTGACCTCATGCACCCACCGCTGCACCGTGGAGCGGGAGATCCCCGTCACCTGCGCCGTCATCCGGATGGATAGCTCGGTCGCGATCAGCACCGTCCGGCGGCGCACCTCCTCGCTGTAGATTTCCGGCCTTCCCTCCCGGTAACCTGGCCGCTGCCGCGCAAGCTCCCGCCCCGCCATGGTCCGCTCGCGAATGATGTCCCGCTCAAACTCGGCAAAGGCCAAGAAGGTGGTCAGGATCAGCCGTCCCACCGGCGTGTCCTCGATCACACCCATGTTGAGGATATGGATGCGCACACCCCGCTGCATCAACATCCGGCAGGTCAGCGCCCCCTCCACCACCGTCCGCGCGAAGCGATCCAGCTTGCACACCACCAGTGTGTCCCCCTCTTCCAGCAGTGCGCAGAGCCGCTGAAACTTCGGCCTGTCCATGCGGGCGCCGGTAAACTGCTCCTCGACGATAAAATCGCAGCCTTCTTGCTGCAGCTGGTTCCGCTGGTCCTCCAGGCTGTTGCCGTCCTTGCGCTGGTGGATCGTGCTGACACGAGCATAACCGTATTTCATTCAAAACATCACCTTGAAGTTCCGAATATATTATAGCAAAACAATGTCCCTCCTTTTTTCATCCAGGAAGGGACATTGTTTTGCATAATTATTTTAATGTGTTCCGTCTACAATTTGAGCACCGTTCTGAGCTAATCGCTCCATCACCCTCTCAATGGTCGGGCAGCGGGTGCCGTCCCGGCGCTTGGTGCAAACCCCCAGATGCACCGCGTCCGGCTGCAGGCTCAACAGCCGCTCCAGCTTTTCCTCCATCCCGGCATCCCATACGCCGACGCCCTCCTGGTCGCAGCCGTTGCAGCGGAAGAACGCCTCCAGCTCGAGCGGCTCGTCATATCGGGCAAAGCTTTTGGTCCGTTGATTGAAGGCCTTCAGACAGGCCGCTCCGGTGCAGACGGTGTTGGATTTTAAACAGGTCAACATGACAATTTTCTTCATACCGTTTCCCTCCTCCTGGGCTGATTAGGCTGGTAAAAAATGCGCATCAGGCCGTCCGAGTCGGTCAGGATTTCCGCGTCCACCTCATAGACCTCGCGGATCAGTTCCCTGGTGAGGAGATCCTGCGGCCTGCCCTGGGCGACAATCTTCCCCTGCTTGATGGCGTACAGCCGGTCACAGTACATGGCGGCGATGTTCAGGTCGTGGACCGCAGAGATCACCGTCCGGTCCAGCCCCTTCACAATGTCCATCAGCCACAGCTGGTACTTAATGTCCAGATGGTTGGTCGGCTCGTCCAGAATCAGGCAGGGTGTCTGCTGGGCCAGCGCTCTTGCCAGGATAACCCGCTGCTGCTCGCCGCCTGACAGGGTAGAAAAGGAGCGGGTCTCAAATTCCCTCATCCCCACCGTCTCCAAGGCTCTGCGCACAATGCGGTAATCTTCGGCTGTGTCCCGGTCGAGGGCGCGCTTGTGCGGGGCTCGGCCCATCATCACAACGTCCCGGACGCTGAATTCAAAGTTGTAGTAGTTGTGCTGTGCGACCACCGCAACCTTCTGTGCCGATTCCCGCACGCGGTAGCGGGAGAGCTCCTTGCTATCCAGGTAGACCGCCCCGCTGCTGGGGGAGAGCACCCGGTAGATGCAGCGCAGAAGGGTGCTTTTGCCGCTGCCGTTCGGCCCGATGATGCCCACAAACTCGCCTTCGTTGGCTTCAAAGTCGATGCCTTTGAGGATCTCTGCGTTTCCCAGCACCGCGTGCAGCTGCTGCGTGGTAATTTTCATGATTCCTTCCCCCCGAATCCGTACTTTTTGCGCACCATCAGCCAGATAAAGACCGGCGCGCCGATCATCGAGGTCAGGATGCCGATCGGAAGCTCCATACCCGTAATAATAACTCTGCAAAATACATCTGCCCAAATTAAAAAAATTGCTCCAACCAATGCACACAAAGGTATCAATTTTTTGTGGTCAGTTCCAAACAGCATGCGAACCACATGAGGGATTACCAAACCCACAAAACCAATTACTCCTGCACAATACACGGCAAATCCTACCATTAGCGACGAAACTAGTAGATAAAGTTGTCTCCACGGATGTAAATCAGTACCTAGCGTTATCGCCGATTCATCACCCAGCAGCATCAGGTTGAGGGTGCGGTACTGTGTCCAGAAAAACAAAACGCCTAAAATACTGATCGGTACAACAATGGCATTATTTTCCCAACTAGCACCACCTAAACTTCCCATCATCCAATAGGAAACCGTCTTCATTCCATCTTGATCATTTGAAAAATAGACGATGAAGTTTGAAAATGCACTACATAATGAACTTAGGGCCATACCTGCCAGCAACAATTTTACAGAAGTCGCCCTTCCTCCAATATTAGATAACGTAACAACCCCGATGGAAATTGCAAAAGCTCCTAAGCACGCCATAACACCTACATAATTGGGGCCGAAAGCTACACCTACACCCAGCATAATTGAAAGTGTCGCTCCCAATGAAGCACCAGATGAAATTCCCAGCACATATGGTTCCGCTAAAGGGTTTTTCACAATCGCTTGCATCACAACACCACAGATAGAAAGGCTCATTCCAATCGCTGCTGCCAGTATTAGTCTCGGCAGACGAATAAACCAAACAACGTCATGGATTTTTCCTTCTCCAATCGCCGTATCTCCTATCCCCCAAATTTTATAAAAAATGACGTGGTAGACATCATTTAATGGAATCCGGCTGGAACCAATTGTCACTGCGAACAGCAAAGAAAAAATCAGTACCGTAAACAGTAATAGAATTGCAGTCCAATAAACCGGACGTTTCTTAAAAAATTTTTTCCCCGATTGTTCCGCCATCTTAATTGCTCTCCCTTACTATGCCACCGCTTCACCTTCGTACAATTCTGGATACAATGCCTGGCCAATATGGTTGAGGCCATAAATGGTACGCACACCACTGGTGTAAACTTCGCTCAAATCAATTGCTGTTACATTATCATTCTGTACTGCTTTCAAGCTGGCATAAGCTGGGTTTTCCATAATTTCCTGTTTCTGTTCTTCCCCACCAATGACAATCAGGACATCCGGATCAAGTTCCACAATGTTTTCTGCACCAATCTCACGCTCGGTATTAATTAAATCTCCACCCATCGATTTGACCATATCTCCGGCTAAATACGTTTCATCATATGTCCAAATTGTGTCGCTCATAAGTTCCACAATCAATACTGATTTTTTCTCCATTCCTTTTGCTTGGGAAGTTACTTTTTCTACTTCAGCCTTCATTTTATCCACAAGTTGCTGTGCTTTATCTTCGACATCAAATATTTTGCCAATCGTCAAAATATCTTGATATTCATTTTCTACTGTTCGCATTTCACTAATATCGTTAGAATTGAGAGCAATATAAGTACCAACTCCATTATCATGCCAATAGTCAACATCGCCTATTGTTTTGTCGGAAAAAGTCGATTTCCATCCCAAAATAAAATCTGGTTCCAGCATAATTGCTGTTTCCTTACTCATTGCCGCATTGGAATCCTTAAAATCATTGTAATATTCCGTATTTTTCATCTTTTCTAATTCAGGCTGCAACTCTGGCAAAACCGACTCCTCATCCATGCCTACAGCACAAATAATACGATCCCCCAATCCTAAAGCAAGCATCGTTTCCAGTGAATTTGACCAGAAAGTAATAACCCGTTCCGGTGCCCTCTCAAAAGTATACTCCACCGGCTCTTTTGCATAGTTGTAGGTGGTGATGGTCAGTGGGTAGTGGTCGCTGGTTTCTGCGGTTGCATCCTCTGTTTCTTCTGTTGTAGCAGCTTCCTCAGAATCTGCTGCTTCTTCAGTCTGAGCCGTTTCAGCTGGTTCAGAAGTTTCCTCTCCGCTAGAGGTGCTGCTCTGGCAGGCGGTCATGCTGCCAAGGCAGATTGCTGCGCACAGCAGCAGGGCAAGAATCTTTTTCATATTTTTGTTCTCCTTTGCTATAAAAAATAAACCGCCGGACCCTCAAAAGCCCAACGGTTTGTAACACAAACAAGCCTTTCCCTTCAAATAAAGGGAAAAACAAAATAGACGTTTTTTGAGTCCGAAAAAACATCCGTTGAAAACCTTTTTGTGAATGTATTCTGACTCAGACCTCATCATCCTCTCCCCAGCCTTCCCAGATGCCGTGGCATCCAGTGACCGAAAAAAGTAAAGCTTCTTTCAAAAGGGAGAACACTCCGTCATTACAGCAGCGTTCCTGTGTGGGAATTGCACCCAGCTTCCTGCCCCGTACCAACTTAACGGGAACAAAATTCACAAAATGGAAATATTCGATTTTAGTTTTATTATAGTCTTTTCTTTTTTAAAGTCAATATCTTATTCTAGTTTTTTTCTTTTACTTTTATCTCACTTAACTTTCAATTCCCTTTCGTGCAAGAAGTCCCTTTGTATGATAATAATGTTTAACCTCCACCATCTCTGTAACTAAATCTGCCTGATTCAAAACAGATTTTGGACATCCTCTTCCTGTAAAAACCAGCTCAACAGACGCTGGCTTTTTCTGAACCAATTTTAATAGCTGTTCTTCTGTCAGAAGTCCTAATTGATACGCCACATTAATTTCATCCAAAATCACAAGGTCATAACTCTTATAAAGCATGATTGATTCAGCTCGCCGCATCCCTTCTCTAGCCGCATTCAAATCTTCCTCTGCAGGATTTTTCCCAATCAGACATCCTTTTCCCGTGCCATATAGTTCCACCACAACGCCTTCTCTGCGCAGTACAGATATTTCACTATATTCCATATCTTTGATAAACTGGCCCACATAAATGCGCATGCCTGCCCCTATAGCCCGGATCGCCAGTCCAATCGCTGCGGTTGTTTTCCCTTTTCCATCACCTGTATAAACCTGAAATTGTCCCTGCTCCATTTTTTTGTGTCCTTTCTGAATATATCTCACCTATAAACGATATACTCTTATCCTATCACATCTGTTTCCGTCATGCAATAAAAAAAGCCCCTCCTCAGACGCTCTACACGTCCAGGGAGGGGCTTTTTGTTTTATCGACTATTTGCGGAAATAGTCCTTGATGCTCTCAACTACCGCCTCAGCCACCTCATGGGTGTTCGGGGCCTGCAGTATCAGGATCGGGGTCTGGTTGTCGTTATCATAATACCAGGAGTATCTCTTCGCACGCTCCCAGTCCAGCTGCTTGGAGCCGTTGGTGCGGATGTCATAGCCGGCAGCCGAGAAATGCTCTTTGTATACAAATCGGGTGTTTGCCTCATCAAAGCTGCGCTTGATGTGGTGGCCCAGACGGTCGCCCACAAAGCCCTCAGCCTTGTACGGGATAACAGAGCACTCGCTGTCCTCCTCGACTACCAGGATGTAAGCCGGTTTGCTGTCCGCAAAGCCCGCGTAGTCGAAGGAACTTACCTCCTCTGCCGCGTTGAAGTTTGCCTCGCGCAGCTCCCTGACGATCTCCTTTGCCAGCTGGCAGCCGGTCTCGTTGACGATGATAACCTCTTTGTGTCCCCAAAATGCGTTCAGTGCCATAAAAATTTCCTCCTTAAATATGTAAAATTGATTTATTGCAAAGCGGCTTATTCCGCTTCACTGACAGTTTCTTTTTCTGGGAGCTGCTTCTGATCCAGCCCCAGCGCCTTCCAGGCGTTCTCAATGGCGATCTGGACTGTGTCGGCGTCGATCTTGATGCCGTGCGCAGCGCACTGCTGCTCGATATAGTCCTTGGCCCAGGCAAATTTCTCGGTTCCTTTACCCTGCGCGTTGAAGATGATCTCCGCTGCCTGGACGCCGGCCACCGCATAGTTGCAGATGCTCTCCCACTGGCTGTTGGTGAGCTTCGATTTGATCAGCGGCACCACGACGCTGGTCACGATCACCGACAGCAGACCGATCACAGCCACCACGATTTCAGTAATATCAATCATTCTTGATTCCTCCCTTTAGATAGTTGTCACAAACCCGGCAAAGCCCTTTTTCTTCAGGTCATCGCAGGTTCGCTGCGCTTCCTCGCTGCTCGCAAATTTGCCCACACACACCTTAATGGTCGCCTCGTTCTGCAGGAAAGCGAAATAGCCTTTGTCATCCAACTTTGCATACAGCTTGGCCGCGTTGTCCGCGTCCGCAAAGGCCCCGCACTGGACCGTATAGGGCAGCTTCTGGGAGCTGGTTGGAATCTCCATTTCTCCCCTTGCCGCCGCGATCAGCGCGTCGTAAGGGAACGCCTCCCCCGGACAGTGTGGCCGGGTGACCGGATTGATCTCACAGTGCCCGATCATGTGCTCGCGGTCGATGGGGATATCCACCTTGTAGATCCGCTTGACTTCCGCCACGATGTACCGGGTCAGCTCCGCCGCTGCCGCCAGCTGCTTGTCGGTCAGTGCGCCCTTTGTCTCGCTCCAAACGCCCTCGCACTCGATGGAGACGCAATAGAGATTCGGATTGATCCCGCTGTGCGCTTTGACGTATGGATGGGTCGGATTTTTGACCACCCCCTGCGTCCAAGCTGCCCGCTCCAGCGGCACCAGCTGGGTGATCTCCCCGCCCTGGCCCAGCACAAAGTGGCTGGAAACCTGGCTGTCCCGGTTCATCTCCCAGGCGACGGTTCCGTTATAGGTTCCGTCTGCGATGTGCCAGACGATCAGGCAAGGCTTGTACCCGTTCCGGCTCGACTGGTTCGGGCTGCTCTTTTGTGTTATGTTCATTTGCTTTTCCATTCCTTTCTCCTAGTCCAACAGAGCATCGACGCCCTGTTTTGTTAAAAAATCCTTTTGCTTGTGCTTGACACTGGTGGCATATTCCAGCGCCGCGTGCATGTCCCCGTTGCAATGCGCGTCCGGTATACGCTGCACAGCCCGTGCCGTCGCCTCGCCGAGCGCGATGGAGGCGTTGGTGCTCTGTACCAGCAGCACAATCAGGTCCTTTTGGGACTTGTCCTGCTCATCGCGCAGGCTGTCCCGCCTGGCAAGCCGCTTCTCCAGCTGCCGGACGATCAGTCCCATGATGGCGCTGGGAATCCCCATCGCCGCCACAAAACCCACCAGCAGCTGCCAGATGTTTACTTCGATCAAGTTCCTCACCTCCCTTCACATATACCCCGTTTCAAACAAAAAGTTGCACGCAAACGTGCAACTTTTTATTCGGCTTCTTCATTTTCTTCTGTTTCCTCCACTTTTTTCCACCATCGCTCATCGGTGCCCGGCTCGGTGGTGTTGGCGTCAATCTGGGAGATATACCGCTCCCCGTTGTGGGTCACCTTGGCCCCCTTTGGGTAAGCATCCTCCGCGTTGGTCGGCTGCCGCCACTCCGGCCACTCCACCGCCGGATCGTCAATCCGCACCCACAAGGATGGCGCTGCTCCCGGCGCCCAGTCCGCCTGGGAGGTGTGGGAAGTCAGACAGCGATATAGATAGCCGTCATCGCCTCGCACAATGCTGGCAGGGTTGTCCTCGGTGGCCTTGTCCTTGCCCACATACTCTCTGCCATTCGGGTCCCACGGATCATACAGCATGGTATTCTGGATCGCTACCGTATCCGGTACATATTTTCGCGCCGCTACCATCGCTGCGCGGGCCTGCCGCGCCACTTCTAGGATGTTACTCATTATTCCATCTCTCCTTTCAGAATCGCTTCTACCTGCTGCAGAGTTTCCGCCGGCACAATGCCGCCCTCACCCCGCCGCTCTGCCTTCAGCGCCTCGGCCTCCTCACTGGTCAGGATCCCCAGCTCCACGCCGGTGTCCAGATGGGCGTCTGTCGCATAGCAGTTGCGGTAACGTTCGATCAGTTGTGTTTTGGTCATTTGGATCATCCTTTCTATTCTGGAAGCAGAATTCCTGTCTGCTCCTGGTTTGTCTGTACCTGCCCCAGCAATGCCCCCGTGATGTCCTGGGCATTTTGCAGAATCATCTGCAGTCCTTCTGCCGTCATCCCTCTTGGGACATACATCCGGCCAGTTTGAGGATCAACCTCTCCCGCTACCGGCTCTGTCCATTGACCGGTGTCAGCATCATGCCGCCATCCCTGCCAGCAACGCTCCTCGTATTCCGGCGGAATTTGTACAAAAAGCGGCAGGATATCCTTATGGTAAAGCTGCTCAATCGGATATGTCATCCCATCCCGCACACAGTCTTCGATGTTCTCGACAACACCATTACGCACAAAAGCATACTTCATTTTGATCATCCTTTCTGTTGTTGGCTGTTTGGTCTATGATTTATTTTCTGGAGTTCTGGGCAGGTAATACAAATCACCCCAAAAGTCTTCCCAGACCCTCCTGCAGGCTACAATGAAATTGAGCGAATTAAATCTTCTAAAACTTGGACAGTACCAGAAGATGGATATTTCCAAATAGATGCGATTTCTAAAAGCGGGGATGGGGGAAAAGCAAAACAATATACAAGTGATCATATATATTATGGAAATGGTCCATCCGGTGGCTCTGGTGCAGTTACCAGAAAATCTTTAATTAAGTTAAACAAAGGAGATTCTGTTAAAATTTCCATCAGTTCATCTTATACCAAAGTGGAGATTCCCTCAGTCGGAATTGAATTGGAGGTATCTGCAGGAACTAACGGAAAAGATAGACCTTCAGATGGTCAGGGAGCACATGGTGGAAGCGCTGGTTATGTAAGAAAAAAGGGAGACAAATCTTACGATGGAGAAAATGGAATATACGCAGGAAGTCAAACTGGAACGCTAGGAGATGGAAATATTTCTGGATCAAGTAGTGTTTCTACAACCAATCCATGGTACTCCGTTTATTCTGGAAAAGGAGGAGGTTTTGCAAACTTCGAGGAAGTTCCCCCTGGGAAGGGAAGCGCAGCAATGGTTGTAATATTTCGGGGAAATACTAATCTTTCACTGTCTAAAATCAATGCACAGGAAATTACTGATTTGATGCTTGAAATGAATCAACTTTCTCAGAACCAGACCCAAATAATGCTTGATTCAGTTAGATTAAGTTAAGATTTCCTCTGAACACTTTCACAAAAGCGGATACTCCGTTCCCTCTGGTACTTACAGTCCTCCAAACAATGCGATTTGGCCCTACTGTGCCAGATCCGGGATCATAAGTGTCAGTCCATCCGACTTGTTCACCATTGCCCCCTTGCTGCGGATACAATCCGCCTGCACTTCCTCCAGATCCACCGCCAGAGGATAGCTCTGCTTCCATTGAGCCACTTGCTTTAGTGCCTGCGTTTCCTTCGCGGCCCTGTACATTTGATACCGTTCCTCCAGATGCAGTGCCGCCACTTCCTCCTATGGCTGAGGATGAGGTGGATGATGCACTCAATCCGCTTGTGCCAGAAGTAGCACTTAAATAACTCCCAAAAGAGGCATTACCACCAACAGTTACAGGGATAGATTGCCCTTTGGTAAACGAGAAGATTGATCGCGCATAAGCTCCGGAACCTCCCCCGCCACCTGATGTACAGGCGCAACTGGACTGATAGGTGTTATACCAAGCAGAACCACCCGGGCCAGAAGCCGAAACGACATCGACCATGAACCATCCATCCTCTGGCGCAACCCACGTTTTGCTGCTTGTTATTGTCTCAATCAGACTGTAATCCGCCTCCGATGCTGGCTTGTCTGGAAAGACTTCTGGTACTAAATTCACTACCTGCCCGGAAGTCCAGAAATAAGAGCCGGCTGCATTTTCAAGAAAAACAGTGATAAATAAATTGGCACCATTGGCCTGATCTACCTTAGTAAAAGACACCTTTTTTTGCGCCGAAACAGGGTCAATATCGCCGCTGGCGATTACCTCTCCGTCGGTCTCGCTGGCCGGTGTGCTGTCCTCTTTTTGGATGACCACATACCCCGCCACAAAGCGGTTGACCACCTCACGGCCATCCAGCTGCACCGTCGGCAGGTCAAAGCTGCCGGTGGTCGTTCCCTTTTCATCGCTGGCCTGCAGGTTGGAGATGCTGCCCGGCTCCCGTGCGGTCAGTGTTACCGACGCCACCGCGCCCTCCTGGCTGTCATTCATCTGGCCAACCTGGTTGACGGTAAAGGCTCGGTAATAATACGCCTGCGAGGAGTAGGGCGGTGTGTCGTAATAGATCTCGTTGCTGCCCTCATAGATCTGTGTGCCATCAATGCTGGTCGCCGGCATCTCTCCCTGCTTGCGGCGGATCACAACCTTGTAGGCGTTGACGTCCGCCGGCATCTGGTACTGCAGCATGACCCGGTATCCATACTCCGGAGAGGAGGTGTCGGTGGCCGTCAGGTTGCTCACCTGCCCCGGCACAATCGGCTGCAGGGTCAGTGAGGTGCTCGGCGAACTGTCGCTCACTGTTCCTTCCGTATTGACTGCAAAGACCGTCCAGTAATACTGGATGCCGTAGTTGGTGCTCTGCGTGTCCCTGCAGGTGGTGTCGGTGCCCTCATAGACCACCTTGCCGTCCTCCAGACTGGTCGGGGCGCTGCCCTCCTTGCGGACCACGGCAAAATGGTCGCGGTATACGTCGGTCTGCGCCTCCCAGGTCAAGGTCGCGCCAAAGGCTCCCGCGTCGGTGCTGTCCTGCACCTGCAAGTTGGTGGGCGCCAGCGGCTTTTGGGTCGGGATGGTGATCTCCGCCGTGGTGGCCGACATCTGGTAGTTGCCAGCCGAGTTGCGTGGGAAGTAGGCGTAGATGTATTTGACGCCGGCCTTGAGGCCGTTGGTGTCGTCAAATTCGGTCCCTGTACCGTCCATGATCAGCACGCCATCCGACGGCCCGATCGGCGCCACTCCCTCCCCGCGGACAACGCGGGTGGCCGCCCAGTCCATGGTCGGGTTGACGTGAGTGCCGTGTACCTTCAGCCCGGCGCTGGTGCTCTGGTTTTTCAGCTGGATGCTGGCCTTGCTGATCGGCTCCGGCAGCGGCGTGCCGATCTCGCCCGGATTGCCCAGCAGGTTGGAGTAGTAAGTCTTTTCCTCGCCGGATTTCGAGCGGTACAAAGAGATCTGCAGATACATGTTGATGTCCGGTGCCTCCCGCAGCGCGTGCAGGATGATCTGTCCGCCGGACTGCTCCGCTACCAGGCCAATGTCCCTGTCTACCATCTGTGCCAGTAGGTTGGGATCTCCCTTGAGCGCAAGGTCCATATTTGGCAGTACCGTGTCCTCCGGAAATTGTGCCGTCACATCCTGGGTGTAGGTCACGTCTCCTTCTTCTCGCTCCCAGTCCTCGCTGTCTGCCAGGACTGTCATGACCAGCAGCGGATTGTCCCAGTTGTCCCGGTCATCGTCAGAGACGTGGAGCTCCATGTCCTCAAAGTGCCCGTCATGGGCCTTTTTGTTTTTGTTGTGCTCCTCAATATCTCCGATGGTGGCGATGATTACCGTCCCATCCACCTTGATGTTGATGCCGTCCCGATTGCTCACCGCCACTCGCATGCCGACGCGCATATCGTTGTTGATGCCGTCTGCGATGCTGATTTTCGGGTATCCCGGCGCGTTTGCCACCGCAAACAGCTCCCCGTCATCGTCCAGCAGGCCGATTTCCCTCACGTTCCAGCCGCCCACATCGGTCGGGATGGTGGATGTGGCCTTGATGACATTTTTGTTTTGTTCGTCCAGCACCGTTTCCGCCGGTCCGCGCCACACCTCATGCACCAGCGCGGTGCGGGTTGGGTCCGGCATCGGGATGCTGCCATTTCCGTCGCCCACCAGCACATAGCTGATGGTGATCTTCTCCCCGGACTGCAGATAGGCTGCCAGCTTTTCTGTGCCGCGGTTCGTCAATATTGCAAAATATTCGGATGCTGCTTCTGGCATTGTTCTTCCTCCTTAAAATTCTCCTATGATAAGATAAGCGCCCTGCATGGCCATCGCATGGTAGTGCGCTTTGCCGTCCTGTACCATCTCTTTGACGCGGTATGGGTCAATCATCAGCGTCATGCCGATCTCCGACATGGCTGCGGTATGGATTTCTCCCGGCTCGATCACGTCTACTGTCAGGCCGTCCAGCCAGGACCGCACATTTTTGTAGTCCATGATGGTGTCAAGCAGCCTGCCCATTGGGTTTTCCACGACTTCTTCCTGGCCGGCATCCACCGCCACCCGGAAATGATACGGCAGCCCGCCCTACTCCCAATTTTCCTGCACCGTTGTGCCGCCGTGGATGATGCCCACCGCGTCCTCCAGCGCTGCCCGGGTGCCCAGGCGGGAATAGTTGAGCAGCGCCGAGCGGATCAGCAGCCGCTTTTTCTGCAGCGGCAGGTCCGCCTTGTATCCCTTGATGTCCAGCGACAAACAGAGGTGGTCGACCATCTCCACATCAAGCTCCATCACAAAAGCAAACACCATGCTTGCGCGCAGCGCCATCTGGATTAGTTTCCGGTACTGCAGATCCCACGCCGCCCCCAGGGCTCTGGTCTTGGCGTCCTGGAGATTTGGCGGCAGGAGGCTGCAGAGCTTGACATCTTGTAGATCAATCATCTTCCAGCCCTCCATATACAACTTTGCAGTCACTGTGCTTAAAAATTTCGGTTTGGGTGATGACCTGTTTGACCGGCGCCCTCACCTCCAGGCGCTTGGCTCCCGCCCCGATCACCAGGGCCACCAGCTTGTCCGGATTGAGGTCCCGCCCGATGGTGCTCTCCTGCCAGGTTATGTATTCCTGGACTGCGGCCTCCACTGCATCCTTGATCTCCAGCTCCCGGTTGGCATCTGATTGGTTGATGTAATAGGTCAAGTCGACCTTAAAATCCTCCACCTCCGGCGCGTGGATGGTCAGCTCATCGGTCAATGGCCGCTTGTCCTCCAGATACTCCTCCAGGCGCTCCAGATAGGTTTCCTCCGGCAGTTCGCCGCCCTGCAGCGTCAAGCAGATATCCACCTTGCCAGGGCTCGGCGAGGTCACGCCGACGCCCTCAATTGCCTGCGAAAACTCCCGGACCCAAAACTGATAGGCCTCTGCCGGACCGGCCACACTGTAGCCCTGCGGGGCATAAAAAATGCGGGTGCGCAGGCTCAAATCGTCCTCCACATCCGCGCCGCCCTGTGTCCGGTCCACGTTGCTCACCTTGGCAACGTAGGCCACCGGGTCCACAATGATATTGATTTTTCCGGCGGCAAATCCGTTTCCGACCGCCCCCGCCTGCTGGCAGGTAATCCCCACCCGCCCGGTCAGGGATGGAGATCGGATGATCAAGTCCTCATCGGTCTCGAAAAACAACTTGTCGCCCGGCGACACCCTTGTCCCTTTGGGGATCAGGATATCGTCCTCTCGGACCGCTGACAGTGTAAACTCCGCCTCCCCCAGCGCGGGGGAAGCCTGCCGGCGGGTCAGCCCCCAGAAGGAGGCCAGCACCTCCAGAAAATCTCCCCGGCTATATTTCGGGAGATTTTGTTTTGCCCGATCATTAAAGAGCTGTGCCAGCACCGACAGCTCATAGGCCATCGTGTTGAGGATGATCTTCTCGCGGCTGGAGACCGGCAGCTTCTCGGTCTGGCCTGTCTCCTCTGAAAGCACCTGCTCATAGGTGTCGACCAGCTCCTCCAAAATTTCCTCGGTCGTTTCCGGCACAAAATCAATGTCCGGCACCGCATCGTATGGATTATTGCTCGGCATTTTTTACAATCACCTCCATTTCCACTGTCCCATCCTGCGCCTGCTCATAGTCTGCCTGCACCCGGATGAGCTGCAGCGCGGGAATGTATTTCTGCAACTTGACCGCGATCTCGGCAGCAGCCATGTTGACCGCTACGCTGACCGGCTCATCCAAAAAACTCAGATCCACTCCAAAATCTCGGTCCAGCGCCACCGTCCCCACCGGGGTCGCCAGCAGCAGCTCCAGCTGCTGCCGCAGGTCAGGGGGCAAATTATCTCCTGTGATCCTCATACATACTCCTTTAAGCTCACATCGATGCTCGCCTGCACGACCTCCCCGCGGTTGTTGACCACGTTGTAGGTCTCGCTGACACTCTCAATGAGATACTCGCCAAAATTTTGTCCGCCGATGATCAGATTGTCGACCTCCCCGTCGCTGCAAAACTGCCGCAATCTCTGGGCCATCTGTAGGGGGCTAACGCCCCGCCAGGCGGAAAGCGTCATCGAAAAGCTCATGCTGTCCAGGTCCGGTCCCAGAAACTCCTGCTTTGGTTTTGCGCCGATCACCTCATGGGTGTTCCAGCGGGATGCCGTCTCCCTCGTCATCTCGCTGAAGGTCTGCACCCGGCTCTCCGACACAGAAAAGGAGATCCCTGCAAAGCTACCGATCAAGCTGCTCCCTCCTCTCCTAGATGTTCGCCGCCGACACAATGCCGGATACGCTCAGATTTCCGGTGATGCTCGTTTCGCCGGTGATGGAGGTCTGTCCGGTCATCGCGATGGTCGTCCCCGCGACCTGCACCGTTTGCGCCGTGACCTCGACCTGTTCCGCGTTGATGATCAGCTGCTTGGTCTGGATTTCCAGCTTTTCCACGGCTTTGAGAATGATCTCCTTGTCGGTCTGGATGGTCAGCTGCTTTTTGGCGCGGTCATAGATAAGGGTCACATCCCCGAGCATCTCCTTGTAAAAAATGTCCTTCCCCTGCAGCTTGGGCAGGGTGTCTCTGTTAAAATATTTGCCATAGCAGATGCCGCTGACATAGGCGTTGCCATAGCGCGCCGGCTCAAACTCCACCCGCACTAGGTCCCCCACCTCCGGCATCTCATACTCGTTGTTGGGGAAGGTAATCCAGCTGGAAACGATGTTGTCCTTGGCCGGCATCTCCACCTTGATCTGTCCTTTGGCGTAGTCCACCTCGGATACCTTGACAATCTCCACGCTATCCCTCCACTCTGTGCATCTCTAGGTCGGTCGTGTACCCGCTGCTCACCGTGTGGGTCGAGCTATCGATCAGGTACTTACCGCCAAATTTTCCAAAATCCTCGCTGTCGAGCTCCACGCAGATACCGGACACCAGCGCCGGGTCCCCCGGCACCGAACAGGAAAAGGTGGTCTCCCCTCGGTTGAGCTCCAGATATTTGGCCTCGCTCACCTGCTGGGCCATCGCCAGAGAGTCTACCTGGTCATCCAGCTTGTAGACCTTTGGCGCCTTGTCCCCGGATCCGGTGTAGGTGTAGGTCATCGTTTCCCCGTCGGTGTTGATGTACTGCACCGACACCCCAGAATAGGAGGTATCCAGCAGCGTGGTCTTTGCCTCCCAGGACAGCAGATCGCTTTCCCGCAGCGTCCGGACGGTTCCGGCCTGCTCCAGCGTCTTCATCTCATACAGCACCAGCTTTTGGTTGTATAGCTTCATCGTGATCCCGTGCTTTTCGGCCAGCTGCTGTAAAAAATCCTGGTCGGTCTGTCCCTCCTGGGTTTGAAATTGGATGGTGGGGTTGCTTTGGGCGTCATATTCCAATGCAATCCCGGCGCGCCCCGCGATGGTGGAGGCAATATCTTTGAGGGTCGCCTGCTCCCAGGTCTGGTTGTGCTCCACCTCCGAAAAATCCTGATCGGACGGCTTCGCCACGCCCTTGATGCTCACCGTCAGCGGCCTGCCGGACATCCCTACATCGTCCAGCAGAAAGACACCGCAGTCCAGCGTCCCGCCATCGGCGATGATCTGCGCCGAGAAGGTGTCCATCTTGCTGGGGAACCACCCCTTCAGCCACTTTTTATCTCGGTTTTGAATTTGGAAATCAACATTGTCCGCATTTTCCTCCGCGCTGTCGGTGTAGGTCAAAGACAGGGTGTCCCCCGTCAGATCCGAGGTGATGTCCACCCTATTGAGCGATACCTGGACCCTTGTCCGTCTGCCTTGCAATCCCTCACCTCCTTGTTATTTCCGCCAGGGCGGCACAGCGGTGCTGGCCGCCTCCTGCGCAGAAATTTGGGGCAGGAGTACAATCTCTCCTGCCCCAAATACCGCTACCTGCAAAAGATCAGGATTTGCCCGCATCAGCTGGTCCATCGCGGTCTCCGTGCCATAGGCCTGTTTTGCGATGCTGTCCCACATATCTCCCTGCACAGTTTGATAAGTGTTCATCCGATCTCCCCTCTACTTCTTCGGTTTGATGCGGGTCCGCCGGTCATACTCTTCCCGTTCTTTGGCCCACTTGTCAAACCGTTTCTTGTCATTTTCTAAGACTTCCTCGTGTTCTCGCTTGTCGCCGCCGTAGAAATTGATTTGCGGACTGTAGTGGTAAGTCCCGCCACCTCCGCCGGCCGCAACCGCGGATCGCTTAATCAGGCTGCTCATCGTAGCTGCCAGGCTGTTGTTCTGCAGTAGACTCTGCAGCTTGGACAGCGGCAAAATCGCCTCGTGCTCCTTGCCCTCGCCCACCATGGCCAGCGTCGGCTTGGTCGCCACGCCGCCTTTGGCCAGCAGTGGTATGGTCGGAAGCTGGATGCCGACTGTTTTTCCTCCTCCCGGTAGCCAGTCTGGAATTTTAACTGACAGTAATTTGTTTGCTCCCCCAATCAACGCATTAATGCCTTTGATGAAGAAGTTAATTACTCCTTTAAATCCGCTGACTAGTCCATCCCATACACCGGAGAAAAATGAGCCAATATTGTTTCCTAGTGTTTGGAACGCACTCACAATTTTTCCGCCTAATTCTTGGAAAAATCCTATCACCTCGGAAAATTTCTGGCGAATCAGCGCCGCTACACCATTGAGCCAGTCGACCGCCGGCTGAATCTTATCGATGATCCACTGCCCCAGCTTGTCAAAGGCAGCCTTGATTTTATCCGCATTTTTGACGAGCAGGGCAATTACTGCAATGACGGCACCGATAATCAGTGCCCATTTTGTAAATGGTGAGGCAACCAGTTTGGCGATCCCGCCGAAGCTCTTAAAAGCACTGGCCAAACCATTTACTTTGCCGACCAGACCGCTGACCCCCTGGAGGCCCTTAAACACATCGATCAGCTGTTTTACTTTGCCAACAGCCCCAGATATGCTATTGAGCGTCTTAAAGGCAAGGAACGAAGCAGCCACACCCTTGACGATTGGTCCGATTACCGACCAATTATCAACGACAAAGTTAGCAAAGCTCAACGCTGCGTTTGCAAGGTTCGCAACCGCTTTGGCCGCTGCAGGGATGACCGTCTCTGCCAGGCTCTTGATTTGCGGCCCGGCGCGGGTAAATCCGTCGGTCAGTTTGCGGCCCAGGCTCATTGCCTTCTCGCCGATCTCATCAAAAATCGGTTTGATCGGCTCCAGCTTGACAGAGATGCTCTGTACGGTATCCATGACACCGTCTTTGATCTTTTTGGCGACGTCAATCACTTTCTGTCCGTACTGGATGCCCTTCTGGATCACGCCGCCGATCTTCTTGCCGATTCTCTCAAAGGTCCCGGAATCTGCCATTTCCTGCATCTTGTCCGCTACCCAGGTGAGGCCCTCTTTGGCTGCGTCAAAGGCGCCGCCCTCGATGATCTCACCGGTCCCGCTGATGCCGGCCATGCTGGCAAGTCCCGTCTGCCAGATGCCGCTGATGGTGGACATCAGTCCCTTGTAGCTCTTGGCCTGGATCTCCATGCCGCCGGAAAATCGCTCCTCCATCAAGGCAAAGAGGGCATCGTTAAATTTTTCCTGGTCGACGATCTGCCCCTTGTTATTGACGATGATCTGATTTCTGTAGAGCTCCGCACCCTTGGCCTCGATCATCGCCTTGGTAATGCCAAACTCCTTCAGGCGCTCCAGCTCTCCGGTCTGCGCATCCGCTACCGCCTCAACCGCCTGCATCAGGTCCTTGTTCATCACGCCGGCCATGTCGCCGATCTGGGTCATGGTTTTTTGTGCGTCGATGCCGTAGGACTGCAGGCGCACCGTCGCCTCGACCACCTGATCGGTATCAAACGGGGTCTTGTTCGCAAAATCGACCGCCCAGGCCATGGTCTGGGCGGCCTTCTTCTGGTCTTTCATCACCACGTTGAGGGTGCTTCGGTAGCTCTCCAGACTGGATGCACTCTCCAGTGCGGAGAGGGACACGTCCTTGAGTGCCTGGGCGCTGACATAGGTCGCCGCCACTCCCGCCACCGTCTTGGTGAGGTTTTTGACGCTCTGCGAAACCGCTGAAAATGTCTTGTCAAAGCTCCCCTGCTTCTTTGCACCGAAAAGGAAATCGACGATAAATCGGTTACTTTTTGCCAATTTGCTCGAGCACCTCCTCCGTGTCCACCATCAGCTCCAAAAAGTCAAACAGCCTCATGTCCCGCCACAGACGGAAGAAATCAGCGTGCAGTACGATAGAAAGGCTGATGGCAGATTTTCGCAGCAATGACGCGCTTATATTGCTTAATCCTCCGCAAGAAAAAAACTGCCGATCTTATAGCGCAGCCGCGCAGCATCTTTTGCGCCCATCTTTTTGAACAGGTCGAACGGCTGCCCGGTCACTTTGGCCGCGGCCAAGAAGGCAAAGGTCAGGCTCTTTTCCGGCACCATGTCCGCACCGTCGATTCTTTCCGACTCCTTGAGCAGGGTCGCGTATTCTTCGCCTGTCAGATCCTCCAGACCGGACAGGTCAAGCTGCTCAAATTTGTCTCCTTCAAAAGTCACTGGTCGTTTCAGCTCAAAAATTTCCATGTCCTCTTTCCCCCTTAGATCAGGTCTCGGATTGCTTTCATGTAGTCGACTCCCTCGACCACATAAATGTGATTAAACTTGTCCAGCTCCAGCACAACGGTGCTGCCGCGGGTGATTTTGATGTAGCTGAGCTCCATCGTCGCGGTGGTCTCAGTTGATTCTCCCTGCTTAAAGGTGCCGATCGAGTAAGTCTTGCAGACTCCGCGGAACACTACCTTCAAGCCCTCCTGGGAGTTTGTTCCGGTCGCCGGGTCATGCCTTGTTTGGGCTGCCCGGGCGGTCAGGGTATGTGCCTGCGGGATAGCCAAACGGCTGGATTCTTCGGAGACAGTTCGGAATTTAATCTCAACCTCCAGCGACCCAAAATATCCCGGTGTCGGGTCCTCGATGGTTCCAGCGATCCCCGCGCCGGAAATCTCGCTTGTGATCGCCTCTAGGTCCGGCAGGGTCAGCTCACCGGATGTGCCGATGAGGATTTCCCCATCATTGTAGATGTTATAATCGGTCAGTTTTGTTGGAATGGATTTTAAGCTCATATCATCGCCCCCTTACTCTAAAGCGGATTGCAGCGCACTAGTGTCGTACTCCACCGTGGCCAAGATCTGCTCTGCCGGTGGGTACGGGGAGAACAACATTTTGACCCTCACAATGCCGTTGATAAGGTCGGTGACAGGGTTGTCCTCGCTGTCAAATATGAGCTTTGCCTCCGCTACCTGATACCGCTGTTTCCAGGCGTTTCCCTTGATATTCTCGCTGTCCACGATGCTCTCGATCAGTCTCTTGTTGATCGGGTCATCCACTTTAGAAAAATAGGACAAAATAAACTGGTTGGCCCACCAGTTGTACATTCGGCGGCAAGGGATAAAGCAGTCCTTGATATCGGTGTTACCCGGATAGCAGGCGGTTCGGTTTCCCCACGCTTTCCACCCGTTCATGTTGATGGCGGTATTGATTCCCTGGGAGTTGAGGAGGTTGGCCTGCTCCATGTCCAGGATCACCTCGCTGCCGTCCGCAAGGCACAGTCCGCTGATTTTGAGCGACTTATTGGACAGCGAGACATACGGCACACCGTCGTTGTTGTAGTCGGTGTCCGCGATCAGGGCGGCTGCCGCCGCGGAAAAATGATACATCTCCTCCCCCACCCTGACCATCGGCCAAAAAAGAGAGCTGTTCTCGTGCACAAAATTGTTTTTATTCTTCTCAGCCTGCGCCTGATCATAGGCGGTGACCGTCTCGGTATCCAGATCCACCAGGCAATGATGCCGAAACACCCCGTTGAGGGTATCGGTTTTGGAGGTCATCGCATTGTAGACTGCCGGCTTGCCGCTGTATCCCGGCACAATCAGGGTGCCGGGCACAATGCCAAAGCGCGGGTAAACCTCTCGGATTTTGGCGACACCGGCTAGAATATCCTCATCCTCCACCGCGGTGGGGTCCAGGACATCATAGGTTGCTGTCAGGGAGGCAGTGTCCGACGCAATTTTGCCGCCCTCAATGCGCTCGATCACCGCTTTGCCGTCCGTGTCAAAAGACAGGTTGTAGTCGGTGCCCACCTGCAGCGCCTGCTCGGTCTGGGTCAGCTGCAGCGAGGACGGGATCACACCCTCCTCCGGCAGCTCGGCTTTGCCCTCCAGCATCGAGACGCTAACGCTAGTCTTTTGCTCCTTGTGCTTGCTTGGGTCGAGGACGTTAATCATGATCAGCGGAGACACATTGTAGTTTGCAAACGAGAGCTTGATGCTCTCGCAGATGGTATAGGTCAGGTGATCCGCGCTCATGCCCATCTTTTGGACCGCCTCATCATAGCTGTAGGCGATCTGGGGCGCCAGCGGGTCGGCAAGGCTGCCCATGTTGACCGGTGCCAGGCCGACCACCACCTGCACCGCCGAGTCAACCTGCACCGGCGCCACAATCTGCGTCTGCTTTTCGTTCACTTTTATCCCATGGAAAAATGGCATATACTTATCACTCCTCTTAGGTTAAATCGCTATAGTCAGGGCCGGGACCGGGGATGAGTACGTCAAACCAAACCGCGCCGAAAAAATGCGGATAGGTATCCACCTCCTGCTCTGCCAAGGTAAAATTGATTGGTCTCTGTATCTCGTATCCGTCCAAAATGGGGTGCTCCGCAAAATAGAGACGAAGGATCTCAATGAGGTGACAAATTTCTTCGTATCCTTTCAGTTCCGGATTTTTGTCGATAGTCCCCAGGACCATCACCGCCGTCACCTTGCTTTGATCCTGCGCATCCTCTCCATCTCCGACACTGACAACGCAGTGTGGGAAATACTGATCCGCATCCCCCTCATATTTGAGCGGCGGCAGGTTGCGGATATAGACCTGCAGGCCGTGGAAACCAGCTGCTTCCACGGCCTGCTCAATTCTGGATTGCAGTTGCTGCTGCAGATTGTAGATCGTCATTTAAGCCCCATAACCCTCCTGATCTCTTTTTGCACCTGCGTCTGCAGGTATGTTTGTCCCTTGCTCTGGATTTCAAAGGCAACCTCCCGGCTTTTGATCATGTTTGGGATGCTCATGGCGTACAGCTCGGCCAGCTTTTCTTTTCCGCTGCTGGTCTTCCTGCCTTCCATACGCTCAAAGACGCCAATATGGCCGCTCTTCATCCGGGCAACAAAGGCCTTTGACCGCTCCTGGTTACCTGTCAGCGGTTTTTCTTTGACCCGCTTTTTGATCCTGGCCGCGTAGACCTCCGGCTTGTCGGCAGGGTTGACGATCACTGATTTTGGCTGCACCTTAAATCCATATAGCCTTGGCTTTTTGTCGTCTGATGAGGAGACGATGCCGGTCAGGTCCCTTTTTGTCGCCTTTTTGGTGCTCAAGGTCTTTTTAACCTCTGTTTGGCTGATGACATAGACCTTTTTTGCCTCATTTCCGACATCCTTGCTGACCTGCTTGATGGTGTTGTTGATCGCCCGCTGGATCACCAGAGGAGCCTTTTCTTTCATGGTCAGCATCTGTGCCTGCACTTGCTCGATGTCAGGCACAGAGATATTGAGTTGCAGTCCTGGCTCTTTGCTCATCGGTTGGCCTCCAACGTGATCCTCCAGATCCACCGGCCAGTGACGCTCTTGACAAGATAGGTTTTCCCGTCAAAGGTCAGGTGCGCCCCTTCCGCCGGCTTGCCTGGCAGGTCCTTTGCTCTCACCAGGATTAGGCGAGTGGCTGTGTTGTACCCGCCTGCATACTTGGGATTGGCTTTCATTTCTTCCAGCTTGACATCGTCAATGATGACTGGAACTTGCCGGCCATCCACTTCGTGGAGGTCGGCAAGCTCATCCAAGTTAAATATCACATGGTCGGTATCGCTACCTACCATGTGTTTGAAGGCACTCATCACGCACCAACTGCCTTCAGCTCGTACCCTGTTCCCTCCTCGTTAACTGTTGGGACCTTTCCTGCATCCCCGGCACCGCTTGGAGTCGGTACTCCCAAGCCCGGATCTCCCTTTTCGCCTTTCGGACCTGGGGTCCCAGCAGCTGCCAGACAATCCTGCAGCCTTACCAGTACGGTTGCACCGCTGCTCTCTTTTTTCTGGACACAAATTCCTGCCGGGATCTCCGACGCGCTCTGCGCTGCCTTCATCGTTTTGCTTGTCGCATCCCAGTAAGCGAGTGCGCCAAACTCAATTGCTGCCGAGGTGTCCGCCGGGAACTCCCATACGCCGGTCAGGGCCAGTGTTCCCACCGCCCCGACCTCGATCTGGCAATCCGCTACGGCAATGCGGTTGGTGCCCAGCGCCACTACGTCACCGGATTTGATAACCGCCTCGGTCTCGTTTTTATAGTCGATTCTGTCGCCTTTTTGGATGTAAACTGCCATAAATTCTTTCTCCTCTCTGCTAGAATTTCCCTTTCACCCCCTTGACAATATATGTTTTATCGTATATAATAAATATATGATAAATCATATACAAGAGAGGTGTTGTCATGCAGCGGTTTGAAGTCGAATATTTTGAAAAGGAGGATGGTACATATCCTGCCGAGGAATTTATTCTTTCGCAGGATGTCAAGATGAGGGCGAAACTTTTCCGCTTGCTCGAATTGCTGGAAGAAAAAGGGAATACCCTTCGGGAGCCTTACTCCAAATCCCTTGATGACGGGATTTTCGAGATCCGGGCAAAACAGGGCAACAACATTACCCGTGTTTTGTATTTTTTCTATGTTGGTAACAAGATCATCCTGACAAACGGTTTTGTTAAGAAAAGCCAAAAAACTCCTCCGTCCGAAATCGCTTTAGCGAAAAAATATCGGGCAGAATATGAAAAAAGGTTGGTGTAAATATGGGAAAAAACTTCCACGAAACTTTAAATGAACAGCTCAAAGACCCTGCTTTCAAAAAAGAATACGATGAACTGGAGCCTGAATTTGCAATCATCAATGCTATCGTTGATGCCCGCAAAGAAATGGGGCTCACCCAAAAACAGCTCTCTGAATCGACCGGCATCACACAGGCCGATATCAGCAAGCTGGAAAACGGAAATGCCAATCCATCCATTAAAACGCTTCAACGACTCGCCGCCGCCATGGGAAAAAAGGTTAAAATTTCATTCGTTTAAGCAAAAAGAGAAGGGATTTCCCTTCTCTTTTTATTTGCCCGGATTATAGCTCATGCCGCGCCAGTCGATGATATTGATGCCAAAATCATGGTACATCCGGTACTCGATGCCCAGAGTATCCCAGGATACCCGGCTCTCCAGTGTCGGAGTGCGCTTGCCGTTGAGGTAGGTGACCTCGATGGTGTCCACGTCGTTTGGATCGGCGATCGCGTAGTAGCCCTTGGGATTTGCGATGTCCAGCTGCGCGTCGGTGATCAGGCGGAAAGCTCCCCGCATTGGGTTTGTTACGCCGCTGTTTGCGCCGTCCGGATCAGCGGTAGACTCCAGGATTTGGCGAATTGCCATTCCCAGCGCGACCGGTGCCAGCACGAATCGCGGCTTGATATTGAGCACATCCTTGTCGTTGATGTCCTTCTGTTTGGCCATTGCGACGATCATCTCGTTAAAAGAGGTGATCGACGGCTCAGCACCAGTGAAAAGGTTGTTATGGCTGTTATCAAACAACGCTTTGCCGTCAAAGATTTTTGCGTTTTTGGTGAGGGCCTCATAGCACTTTTGGTTGATGAATCGCTGGTTGGAGCGCACCTGCGCGGTGATCAGGCGGGACACGGTACCCAGATCGTCGTTCATGATGGTCTGCCGCGAGAAGCCGAAGCGTTTTCCGTAGGTCTTCAGTTTGGTGTCAACGCCCTCATCCATTCCGCTCACGCTCTTAAACTCGCCGTTCTCCGGGATCTCCTGCATTTCGCCAGTGGCTGCCAGACGGTAACGTTTTATCGTTTTAAAGTCTGGATTAGAACCGACACTGGTCCAGTACTGGTAGGTGGTCGGCGCAGTCGCATAGGCTCTTGCAATGGTCGCATGCAGGGTGGAGTTGATAATGGATACAAAACTGTTGGTGTCGGCAAACTGGCCGCGGGACTGCAGCGCCATCTCTCTCCACAGCTCATCCGGGGACAAACGGTGCGCGTCCTTGACGCCGCATCGCATCGCGCAGTCAGCCATCAACTGGTGCAGGCTCATGCCGCAGAATCTCTCCGCGCCTGGTGCTGGTTTTTCGACTGTTTCGCCCATACGCAGGAGCAGGCCATCTCTGGCCGCGTCGCGGTACTTGTCCTCTTCATCCGCTACCACCGTCACATGGGAGGTCAGCGGTTTCCGATCTCGTTTCAGGCCCTCCAAAATGGCGGCGCGCACCTGGTCGACGCTGCTGCCGTCCTGGATATATCCCTCCGGATCCACATCAAAGCTGCGACAGAGTGAATAGATCTCGGTGCATCTCTGGCGCTCTGCCTCTGCCCCGCCTGCAGCTGGGGTCTCCGGCGCTGCAGTTGGTGTGCTTTCCGGAGTGGTCGGCTGTGCAGTGCCTCTGTCTCCGGTGCCTTTTTCTGGCGCTGGTACTGGGTTCTTTGGATTCTCTTTGTCTTTTACTACACTCATTCCATCTTCCTCGCTTTCTGTTCCTTGGTTTCTGCCGGCTCCCACGTCGCCGTCGGCCGGCACTGGCTCAAAGGATATCTCTAAGGGTTCCCACCGGACCGCCACATAGCAAGGTCCGGTAAAGCGTCCATTGCTGGATGTCTTTCCGGCCCTTACTTCCTCGTATGCGTTGACGGTGTACCCCACCGAGATTCCTTTCAGGCTTCCTGACCTCACTTTTTGATAAATGAGGTCGCTTTTTTCGTCGCTGTCAAAGGACACCACCGCCTTGCAGCGCTTGGTTTCCTGGTCGACACTCAGGCTCACGATCCTGGCAATCGGTAGGCTGCCATAACCCGGATCTCTGCCGTGATGGAAAAGTACAGACCCTACATTTTGCAGGCGTGTCAGGTCCACGCAGCCTTCATCGTGGCACAAAATTTCCGGCCCAAACCACCGGTCGACCGGATTCTCGGATGAAAAGGACAGTTCGACCGTCCTGTCTTCCTGGGAAACTTCCCGCATCTGCATCGGCAGCGTGCGAAAATTACTCTTCGGGTTCTTCTGTTGTGGCTGTGCTCTGCTTCTCATTTGCTGTTGTTTCCTCCAATCCCAGCTCTCTGATGAGCTGTTTTTCTCTGGCCCGCTGCTCTAGGATGGCGCGCCAGTCCTTGCCCTGTTCTGCCGCTACCTCCTGCAGGGTGATCTGGTTGGTCTCCAGCGCGATTTTGTTGGCGTTGACCTCCTTAACCGGGTCGATCCAGCTCATCCCCTTGGCAATCCACTTACATTCGGTATATTTTTCGGGGCTGCTGAAATAATCCGGTATTTTGAGGGTCCCTGCCATCACGCAGCTATCCATCCACCATTGATACACCCGGCGGCAGAGGTGCTCGGTCAGGTAGTGCTGCCACTCCTTGTAGCTCTCCCTGTCCTCGATCAGGTTTTGACGGGCGGAAGAGTAGTTGACCTGGCTCATGTCTCTCGAGGTCGCCTCATAGCTCAATCCCAACGCCGACGAAAACGCCCGCAGCAGGATAGTTGCCATGTCTTTGGTGTTGGACGCCTGGCCCGATGGGTTTACAACCTGGATTTCGTCTCCCGCATCCAGCTCCATAATCATTCCTGGTGCCAGCTTTTTCCTCTTGGCGCCGGTCGCCTTGTCCGTTTTCTGGTTGCGCCAAACTCCCCCCGCGGGGTTGACTTTTTTAACAAAAACTGACAGGCAGGCCAAGATGCGCTCCTTGACCGATACAGCATTTAAAAACTGATTCAGGTCCCGGAGGCGGGAAAGGATATTGGCAAATCCGGAAATTTCCCGCACCTGCGAGGTGCGTTTGATCTTGTTGAGGTAGATGACCCGATCCGCCGGAATCCGGACGGTTCGGCCAGTTTCACCATATACGTCATAGACCGTAAAATGATAGGCAATTGGCTTGTTGTAAGAATTGACTTCCACGCCGCCCACCACCTGATTGCCCTCATGGAACAGCACCCCGCTGTTAAGCTCATCCACCTCTTTGATCTGCAGCTGCAGTGGGAAACGCTTGTCTCCCGTGTAGGCCGCTACGATCAGCAGACCTCCATCGACCAGCATCCGGCGCACCGCCATCTTGAGTATTTCGCAGAAGCACAGTCGGCCTGTGACATCGCAGTTTTCCGGGTGACACCACCGCTCCCAGAGCGTTTCGATTTGCCGTTCCAGCTCCGGATTATCCACCTTGCAGTCCAGCCGGATGCCTGATCCGACCACATTGCGCTCCATGGCAAGGATGCTCGACTCTGCATAGTCGGCATTCCTTTCCAGGTCCCGCGCGCGGCGGCGGATCATGTCGCGGGACATGGCGTTGATATCCTCCGCCCGGCCGTCTACTGGCGTCCAGTTGTCCCCTTCCCGTCCCCCGCCCGCATCATATCCGTTTCGATTTCCCCCAAAGCGCATTTTGAGGTTTTGCCATACTCCCAAGCGCCTCTACCCCCTATCTGCAAAATCCACAATATACAGGTCTCCCCCGTTTGCCTGCCGCAGCTGGCTCTCCAGCGCTTTTTGCCGGCTATACAGGGTGGCAAGGCTTGCTTTGGTCACACTCTGCCCATCAATGTTGTAGCTCTGCGCGCCGTTTTCGATCGCTTCGATCGCCTTGCAGAGGTTTTCGTATCGTTTTTCCAGGTCCATCACAGCCAATCATCCCCCCAATCATCGTCTTCGTTGTCGCCAAACCAGTTTTCGTCCTCTTCCTCCTGCTGATAGGCCGATTCTTCCGCTACCACTTCCGGAGGATCCTCCAGCAGCGCGAAGGCGCCCAGCAGATCCGCCGCGCAGGCTGCATAGACCTCGCAGTCCAAGTAGTGGTTTGGCGCGCCACTGGTCTTTGGACGCCACACCCAGCTCCCCACTCCGTTTTTGCGCTCAAATACCTTGTGCTCGTTGGTAATCTGCTCACAATACTCCTGGTCCACCCCGTCAAATACCTGCCAGCTGCCATCGACGGCGTTGATCTTAGCATAGATCATCGTCTTGTAATAGCTACCGTCGCAGATAATCAGATTCATTCCGCGGGCGGCGCTGCCCTCCCGCTGGATTGCTGAGACACGATAACGCGCCGGGATTGGCGTAGACGATCCCTTGACCGGCACGGTAAGCGGATTGTGGACATAGCAAAAATCATATACCTGATCGGTCTGGTCGCCGGAGTCAATCAGTGCCAGATCAATGTACCAGTCCCGACCTTTTACGTCGTAGTAGGTCTGGTTGATAACGTCCCATAGCGCATTAAAATCGACTCCGGGGATGCAGTCGTGGTCAATGTTGTAGATTTTCTTGCCCTGTCCCCAGGCGTCCACCGTGTAGTACAAGCAATTTTGCTGCACGTCGACCCCGCAGGTAATGATCTGCGCCCAGTCCGGCACCATCCCGCGGGTATAGACGCCGCGGTTATCCAGCACCTTCTGCGCGCCGGCGGTACTGCCAACGTCTTCCCACGGCTCTCCCAGCCAGGAGTTTACAAAGTTTTGCATCTTTTCCTGGTCACCCTGCGCATCCAGCCACTTGTAGGCCACGTCCGCAAAGGACAGCCACGGAGAGTAGATCGCGTTGAGGGCGAATCCTGTCTTTTTCGGGCTTACCCTCGTGCCTTCCGTCTCTCCTTCGTTCTTCCACTGCCCCAGCTGCAGCATCCGGTGCTTGTCCGCATCAGATATTTTGCCCTGGCAATAGGGGCACTCATAGTAGGCCGCCGCTGACCGTTCTGTTTTGCTGCCCTCTTTGGGAAATTTCAGCTGATGGAAGCGCAGCCGCTGCATCCGTCCGCAGTGCGGGCATGGAACATAGAAAAAGAGCTGCCGGGTGCAGCTCTCCCACTCTCTCCAGATCGCCCCCGTCTTTAGGGTGGGGGTCGATGTAATAAAAATTTTCTTATTGTAGGAAAATGTATTGGTCCTTTCCCTCGCCAGTGAGATCGGGTCCGCCTCTTTGCCGCCGCCTGATCTGGGTGGGTACTTGTCCACCTCATCGAGCAGCACAAATCGGATCGGCTTGGAGGACAGCGAAGCCGCGGAATTGGCACCGGTCAGCGGGATATACATATTGTCAAACTGCAGAGCCAGCAGCTTGCTGTCATCCTCGCGAAATTTTTCGGCAAGCGGTTTTGTCGCCCGCAGCATCGGCTGGATGCGGTTTTTTGAGATATCCTCGGCCAGCGTGTCTGATGGATAGACCACCAGCGTGGAGGACGGATCCTGGTCCACAATGTACCCGAGGATATTGAGGATCGACTCTGTTCCCCCGACCTGTGTCGGCTTGATAAAGACAATCTCCTCGATCCGGTCATCCGAAAAAGCATCCATGATGCCCCTGAGATAGGGCGTTTTGGAGGTCTTCCAGCGGCCCGGCTGGTTGGATGTTCCCGCCGGGATGATCCTGTATTTATCTGCCCATTGGCTCACCGTCATTTTTTCCGGCGGCTTCAGCGTTTTCAAACTCTCCAGCATCCAATCCGGATAATTTACCCTGGCTCCATTCCGCGAGCGCATCATATATCACCTCACTTACCTCGTGCTCAATTTCTTTTGCAAGATCCATCTCTACCGACGCAGACGCCAGAATACCGATCTTGCGTGGCAATAACAATACCGCCTGCTTAAAGGCAACAAAAAAGGCGGCCAGCTCATCCGCTACCGCCTGTTTTTCGATGTAATCTCCGCGCTTAACTCCGTTTTCAAATTCTCGGTTTTCCGTTTGTGCCTTTTTGAGATTTCCCTCCCAATAGAGCTTGCGCTCCTTTAGGCTCATTTTTTCTAGGTCTGCGCTCTCCCGGCTGCCCTGAATCCGCCAAGCGATTACCTCCTTGACCGGCCACCATCCGCGCTCTGCTTTTGGGCATCCGTCCTTTGCCCAGGCGGCCAAAGTCTTTGTACTGACACCAAAAATTTCTGCTAGAAAAGAGGTGGGGACACACGTTTTTCCATCGATCATTTTTGTCTTGATGTTGTTACCCACATTCCCACCTCAAACGTAACAAAATTTTAAACCATTTTTCCACTTCCAAACATTTTTCCTACATCTGATTGTCTGTTTTCGTTCTAATTTAATCTTAATTTTACATTGTTACCCAGTTTTTTTCTACTCGCACCGAGGAAAATTCCGCGCTCTTTCGCCACCCGCGTACCCCTACCATTGTAGAAGTACCTAAACGCATCCGGACAGCTCGCGCTCAATCCTCTTGTTGGCTGTCTCGCAATACTCTGCATCCAGCTCAAAGCCGATAAAATCCCGCCCGCTGCGGATGCAGGCCACCGCCGTTGTCCCGCTGCCCATACAGTTATCCAGGACCAGCGCGCCCTCGTTGGTGTAGGTGCGGATGAGATACTCAAACAGTGCCACCGGCTTTTGGGTCGGGTGCAGGCCGCGCTCACAGGGGATCTCCAGCAGGTTGCGCGGATAGTTGATGTACTCGGTCACATAGTCCGAGCTCAGGCCATGGCTGTATACCTGACCCCGCCTGCGGCTATCCCCCTTATGGTGGACTGGCTTGTCCAGCCGGATGAGCCCCTGGGGGTTATAGATCGGTGGTCTTTTGTAGAATACCACTATATCCTCAATACACCGCATTGGCTGCTTTCTCACAAGCGCAAAACCGGTCGGCTGATTCTTCTTCCAGTACCAGCAGTACCGGAAGAGCTTGCGGTTGCTCTGGATGAGCGCCGTGGTAAACGGCTGGATAGCTGTCAGCACAATGGCGCCGTTGTCCTTGATGATCCGCTCATACTGCGCCCAAAGCTCGCCAAAGGGCAGCACGCTGTCCCAGCGGCAGTCGGTCACGCCATACGGCAGATCACACAGGATCATGTCAATTGACTTGTCCTCGATTGCCTGCATTCCGGCCAGGCAATCGGTGTTGTAGATTCGGTTTTTTTCTAACATTTATCGTTTCACCTTTCTCGGGGCAGGTGGAAAACGGCATGAAAAAAGCCGGATTTCTAAACGAGAAAGCCGGCTGAAAATTTGAAAAAATCGCTTAAATATGCGATTTTTCTTCCAAAAACTATTGACAATAGCGTAACGCTATGATATAATATAATCAAAGGAAAGGAGGTGAAACGGATGGGTAAGAAGAAAAAGAAAAAAGCCCGAAAGCGCTTTGTTAAAAAGCTGAAAAAATTCCTTCAAATCGTCTCCCTGATTGCCGGAATCGTTTCAGTCATCTACACAGTGCTTAAGGGCTAGCCGAAAGGGGAGCGGGTTCACCGCTCGCTCCCCTCTCCAATTAAATTATAACCCATCCGCAAACAATGTACAAGAAGTATTTCAAAAATGTCCCGCTGTATTTGCTGACAATGGCCAATGTGATTTTGGGAATTCAAAAAGGCTTTTCCTGGGTCACCTGGCTTGCCATCATCCTGGCGGCAATCGTCATTTTGTGGGACGTCTGGGAGGCTATTCATCATGGAGACTAAAGACATCAAACTCTCTCCCAAAAAAGGGGGCCATGGACATATCACCAGCTATTCTGTCAACCTCGGCAGTGCAGAAGTTCGTTCCTGCGGTTTTCTGGATGCCGAGGGGGTCCCCTTACCAATCGAAAAAATAATTGATCCGGAAAACCACCAGATCATCATCCGACTCAAAGCAAAATAGCCAACACAAAAGCCGCTTGGTCTCTTGACCAGGCGGCTTTTGTGCAAAATAAAGGAGTTCAATCATGAAATCATGAAAGGGAGGTGATCTGCGTTGGTGTTTCCTCGGTCCCATCTTCTTCATGATACAGTATATCACACTTGACAGATGACATTCTATGACATTTTGATTTTTTCGATTGCCGTTTTGTGGATCCGATGCACCTGGCGGCAGGAGTACGGTATTTTATCCGCTACCTCCTCAAAAGTCATCCCCTCTATGTATTTTAGCTGCAGCACGCTGCGGAAGCGTTCGTCTTCCAACGTGTTGATCGCTCTTTCGATCTCTTGTCTGCGACTTTGGAGCAGCTGCATTTCCCGCGCAAGCTCTTCCTGCAGCTCGCAGATTTTGTCGACGCACTTCTGCAGCTGATCACCTCCGCCCGCTGCTTTGGGTTCCGAGGAAAAACTGGTTGTGATTTTGGTCGCCCGGTTGTTCCAGACCTGCAGCTCATCGGTTAGGCTCCCAATTTTTGCGTCGATAATCTGGTAGCTTTTCAGCCACTCGACTTTTTCTTGGTAGGTCATCGGCATCGCCTCCTTTTAACGTGATCATCTTCTCCCGCACCAGCTTGTCCACCACCCGCCCGATCTCCCGATATCCTGCCATCTGTGCAAGCCGCTGCAGGTTGTATGCCGTCTGGGACGTGACCAGGAGCGACAGGCGGCGGAGATTTTTATTCGACATTCGACTCCGCCCCCTTCCACTCCCAGTGATTCCCGCGGGTGCATTTTACGCACGTCTCATCATCATACCCAAACGGCTTATCGTGGATGCAATGCGCACACTCCCCGATATCCTTCAGGTCCGCTACTGCGGCGTCGCGCTGGCGCTCGGCTTCCTGCGCGCGGATCAGCAGCTGCCTGATTGCGGCCGCAGCCTTGGTACAGGTATCAGGCAGCGTCGCGGGGAGTTTCCAAAGATCGGTCGCGGCCTGTCCTGCGCATCTGTCCAGCTCATCCGCAAGTTTCTGCAGCTCTTCCGCAGTAGCGGACGCCGATCCCGCTCCCTCATAGCACTGACTGCAGAGCACAACCCCCGCTACTACCTGTTTACCACATTTTGCACATCTTGCCATCTTACTTTTCCCCCTTGCTGTATTGGATATAGCACCCGCATAACTTCGGGTCGTTTTTGCAGGCGTCCCGGCAGCGCGATCTGTTTCCGCACTCGGCACAGCAATAGTCCCCCTTGCGCCGCTTGCAGTCGCCCAGCTGGCAGCCGCCTACTTTGATTTTGGTGGGCATGGTGATTCCTCCTTCAGTTTGAAATAGCTGCAAAAATCTTCTGGGTCATATTGATCTGGCCCCAAAGAATGTACCATGCAATGGCTCATAGCCGTATAATATTTGCAATCCTTGCACTTCCCAACCGGCTGGGCTGGGCGGGTGTTCCAGGCTCTCAATGTCACCGATCGGCAGCGTTCTTTTGCTCTTCCGTAACCATAAAAATCCCTGCTGAAGGTAATATTGCAATGTTGGCACTTAATTTCTATACCATATCCTTGTACATTTGTAATTGCTGGGTATTCATTTCCGCAAAATGGACATGGCAGCACAATCCCCTTTTCTGTACACTCTTGCTGCGCCTGCTCGTCTCCCATCAGCGCGGTGGACCAGTTCTTTATCGGTCATCGGTCACACCCTCCCATCTTGTGCGGATCAATATTGCATACCAGATTTCCGACGGTGCATGGAATATTCCTGTGTCCGTCGTAGGCTGATAATGGTGGCCCGCCGCTACCAGCCTGTATTCTCCTGTTTCCAGTAAAGCATTGACCTGCTGTTCGTAGTCCTGTATATTCCCGGCCGAAACCGCTTTGATTTCTCCCCTAAAGTTCAATTCAAGTCGGTTTGTCTGGATTTCCTCCTTTGCGAAGAGCGTTTTTTTAAATTTCTCCCACTTCATCGTTCTATCGACCACCTTTCAGGTGTTTCAGAAGCAAATCTATTTGCTGCTCGTCAAGGTCAGTAAACTCATCCCCATCGACACCCACCACTAAGATCGGCCCTACAAAGCTGACTCCGCAAAAAGTCAGGTTATATGGCAGTCCCTCCAGCCGGCCCTCCTCGTTGCAGATAATGCAGCAGTCGGTTGCCAGTGTCACGGTCTCAATATATCCTCCCACCACCTGCTGCAGCGCAGGCAGCGTGTTTTCGATTTCAGCTACTTCCGGCTCTTTTCCTGGCTGTTTGATAATGACCTTCATCCCGCTACCCCCTTATATTCTCTGAAATTCTTCTTTGTACTTGATGAGCTGCCTGTTTAAAAAATCTTCCAGGTCCATCCGTAGCGGATAGCGATACCCACACGCCCTCTTGGAGATCCCCTATGATGCACTCGCAAATTGCGATTGCCTTCCTCAAGTCAATTATTTTCTGCAGCTTTCCTTCCGTCATGATTTTTCCACTCCTTATCTGATAATCGGATATTCTTTCCCTGTGTCGCACTGCAGGCGCTCTCCCTGCCAGAGACACAGGTATTCTTGTATGGTCTTGATCGCCGCCTCTGCCTCGTAACAGACCACCGCGCAGCGGCCCATCTTCTTGAGGGTCCTGAGCCAACGCTTCTGTTCCGGTGAGACGGTATTCTTGCCGTGCTTGAGCTCGATGTGCAGTCCGGTGTATGCTCCCCTTGCCACTGGCAGCTCCAGATCCGGCACTCCCGGCTTGACTCCCTGGGCTTTGAGATTTGCCGCCTCCCTGGGGTTGCGGCTGCCGCCATTTGGTACATGGTAGATGTACTCCAGTTCCGGCCAGCGCCCCTCCATCAGGATGCACCACTGGATCACCGCTTTCTGCTCATCGGCCTCGGTCCTGCTCATTTTCCAAAAATCACTCCTTTGCGCTAAAACTTTACACATTTACAAGGCTCTGCAGAGCTGGCGCCCCAGCTCCTAAATCCTCAGCTTGTCCCTTGTCCGCCGGCGGGGCGGATCGGGAATCCTTACATATTTAAAGTAGAGATACCCGTACTTGGTTGCTCGGCTCTCCACCAGCATGTAGCCCTTGGGGGCCTTGGGCGGCTTGCGCTCGCTGTACTCCCGCTTGATCTCCTTGGGCTTCTCCCGCTCCGGCTGCCGCAGGTTTTTGGTGGGGCGCCATCGGTGCCCGCCCTGCTCCGGCGTCCAATGGTCGAAAAGGTAATTGGCAAGTCCGGTGTAGTCCTGTCCGTGATCCACGCCGTCATAATAGCAGTGCTCCCGCAGATGCTCGATGCGCACCACGCTGCCCAGATACCATTGCTTGCGGATGTACTCCTCCGGCACCCCCTCGGACACCATGTGCATGTGGATGCGCTGCGTCGCTTTGCCCCGTCCGAGGTAGGCCATGATCCGCACATCCGGGTAGGCATATTGCAAGCGACGGATGAAGTTGTCCCGCAATCGCTTTGCCTCCTCAAAGGTATGTACCTCGTATTCGTCAGAAAGGGTGAGGGTGCTGTAGAGGGATGTCGGGCCAAAGTTGGCGTTAAAGAGGCGGGTATGTTTGCGGCGGGAAATCTCCAGCTTGTGCTGCTCCCGCTCCTCCGGGGTTGCAAATCTCGGGCGCCGCGGGCGGGCTGTCCGCACGTCTAGCTTATCCGATATATCGAAAACCTCCTGCTCACAGACCACTCCCGAGTATGTCCTGACTTTGACCCTGCGCATCCTATCCCTCCTCTCAAACCTCTCAAAAAGGTGCGAAAAAAAGCGGCTGCCCGCCGCTCTATGTAAAAAGCTCCTCCGGCGTGTGCCTGCCCAGGAGGAGCAGCTTGTCCAGCGCCCGCTCAAACTCCGCCCGCTGCTGATCACTGACGGGGAAGCTGCGGTGCAGTTGGTGCTTTGCCAGGTAGCGCGCATAATACTCCGCTACCAGTGGGTTTGTCAGCTTATACCGATAACCGTACTGGTTGGGCACACCCGCATAGATCAAATCCTGCTCGGGGTAAGCATAATAGGCTGCCGCGCCCTGCCATCCGCACCACTGCACCTGATAACCTGTCCCATTCCAGTGGGAGATCACACCCAGCGTCCCCGCCGGCGGGTAAAGGCGCGGGAAGAGCGATGCCTTTTCCTTGCTTTTCTGCATAACCCAGTTGCCTTTTTCCAGCTGCATCTCAGTTCCTCCTTTTCTGTTTGCCCTGGCGCTGCCGGTCAATCGCCTGGATTATCTTTTCCCGACGATTTTCGCAAATTGCTGCATACTCGGCCCAGTAGGTCTTTTTGGATATCTCGTCCAGCTCATCATAGATCATCTTGGCTGGACAATCCTCGCAGTCAGCGCTCCCCTGCTTGCCGCACTCCCTACACTTGACCCGGTCGGCCAGCTGGTAGGCGGGCTTGTGCCTAGGAGGCCCGCCGATTGTGATGCGCATCTTTTTCTGCCTCCGCCATCTGGTGTAGCTTCCGGGCAAAGCGCCGGCGGTGCAGCCAGAGCGCTACCTCGTACAGTACCGGCAACAGGATCAGCCCGCCGAACAGGGCCAGTCCGATAATGATAATCTCAAGCATCCTCGTTTCCCTCCACTTCTCCCGTTTCCGGATCGATGCGCAGCTGCGCTGCATCCTCTTCCTGCTGCTGGTGCTTGTCCGCCCAGCGTCCACACTCCCAGCGCAGGTCCTGCAGGTTGTCCAAAAACGCATCTTTGATGATCTCCGCATTGCTGGCTGTGATGAGCGCCAGGAGCTCAAAGCCCGTCTTGACCGCGACGACCTCCTGGCCGCTCCCGGTCCTGCGGATATAATACTGCAGCCCCTGCTTGATGCCGGCAAGCGGCGCCAGATACTGGGTGTCAATCACCGCGATCCCGTCCGCGTCCTTGAGCAGCCGATAGGTGCTGTCGTAGCAATCGAGGTCAAAGGGATAAATCTCGGCCTGTTCCTCGCCCTGCAGCACATCTGCCATCAGACCCAGGAGGCTTTCCTCCTGGACCATCCAGTCTGCCTGCTTGTCCTCTGGGATATCAAAGATGGTGAGGACATTTCCCTTGCTCACTTCCAGGGTTCCCGGCACCAGCCAGCAGGCACACCCCTGCCCGATATATTGGCATCCGCTGCCGGAATAGATGTACACCATCTTCCTGTTCTTGCACAGGGAGGCAATGCTTTTCAGCTTCATCGTCCGCTCCTTTCGTATGATTCCAGTGATTCCAGCGCGCCGCTGCTGCCTGTGATGCGGCTCTTGCACTTATTGCACACCGCGATGGTGGTGCGGTGACCGTTGTACTCGCTGCGGATGGCCTTGATTTTCCCGCCGCAGGGGCAATCGATCATCACGATCTGGCCCTCTGGCTGCTGTTTCAGGCCCGCTACTACCGCTGCGATAAATTTCGCTTCGTCTTGCAGTTCTTCTCTTGGGATGTCTTCCAGTTTCATTTACACCTCTTCCTTTCCTTCTGCCAGACATGTCAGCACCTTGCGGGTGTAGGCTGTCTCGTGGATACCCTGCGCCCACTGTGCTTTGGCGCCGCCCTCTCCGAGATTATAGGCCATCAGGCTGTCGGTCAGGCTGTACCGCTCCAGGTAGCCGCCGAGGATATAAGCCCCAGCCTTGATATTTTGCGCGGGGTCGGAGAGGTCGGTGGTGCCGATCTGCTCCTGCAGCCATGGCAGGTTGATGCTGTTGATCTGCATCAGGCCGTAGCACTCACCATTCTGGGCGTCCAGCTGGTAGCCGCTCTCGACCTCCATTACTGCAAAGAGGACATCCGGCAGGACGCCGTACTCCTCACAGGCGGCCAGCGCCACATCCTGCAGCTCGTGGTCGAGCGGGATGTCCCGGTACTTGTCAGCCTCCGTGGCCTTGACCTCCACCCGCAGCTGGCAGACAACCGGCTGCACCGGTTCCGCTGGTTCCTCCTCTGCCAGCGTCAGGACCGGCTCCTCTGGCGGCGCGTCGCGGATCACGTCCCGCGGCTCGCAGCTGGCCAGCAGCAGGCATAGGCAACTGACAATCAAAATTGCTCTCATCCTTATTTTTGCACATCCTTTATTTTTAACTTCCGGCTGTTGGGCCGGTTAAAAGTCCACGCCCTCGCGCGGCGGGAAGATCAGCGGGTAGTATGTATCGCACCCATGCGCGGCCAAGATGGAGTTAAATACCTCCTCGAGGTTTCGCCGGTTCTGCCGGATGGTTTCGGGGTCCCGTTTGGCCGAGTTAAACATCGCGACCGCTACCCCGTCCGGAAATTTTTTGATTCCCAAAAATTCCCGCCCGTCCGGCATGATCTGCCCAGGCACACAGTCCTTGTACATGATTTCCACTTCGGTAATCATGTCGCTCGGGTCTTTCTTTTTCGATTTTGTCATGATTTGATCACTCCTTCCTGGTGCAATGTATGCGATACAGGCTCCGAGATATGAGGTGCTTATTCGCTTTCCTCTTTTGGCCGCCTAAGTGGATTTTGATATCTTCCTTTTCTTTTTCCTTCTCCCGTGCTATAATCAGCTCGAAGGGAGGTGAATATTATGAGTTTCGGAAAATGGGATCCGTCTGTCCATGATAACTTTGAACAGTTAAAGCGTCGTGTCAGCGCCGCCAAAATCGCCGAAGATGACATTGAGCTTGATCCTGCAAATCAAACTGCTCGAATCTATGGATCAGACCCCGAGCCTTATCTTGTAACCCTCGAAGAGTGTTCCTGTTATGACTTCCAGTCCCGCGACCTTCCGTGCAAGCACATGTACCGCTTGGCTTTGGAACTTGGTTGCTTGGATGACCTTCCCGCTCTCAATCCTACTGCAGAAAAAGAGTTTGAAGATTCCATCATGGACAAGATCGATCATTACTATCGGGCACTCCAAGACGGTGCTATTTCTGCAGACCGCTTCGTCAAAATTACAAACGCTCTTTTGACTGGATGCTCCAAAAAATTCCCAGGTTCTAAAAGGAAAGCTACACAGGAATTTAAGGAACAGATTCCAGCTGAAATCGAGCAGTTCGAGCAAGATTTCAAAAACGGCGCTATTTCTGCAGACAAGTTCATAAAAATAGCTGGTGCTCTATCCGACGTTATCAAGTAGTCCTCTGCATCTCCAGTATCTTTTTGATACTGGAGATTATTTTTTCTTGATTATGGTGCCTTTCTCCAGCATCAATGTACACATATCGTGTACTTATTCTGTAAAAAAAATTGCTTCGACTGTTGTGTTGTAGTAGCGTGCCAAGGTTACTTTTATTTCATCTCTTGGCACACGTTTACCAGATTCGTACATGGCAAGCGCAGAAACACTTATTCCCGCAGCATTTGCCACCTCTTTCATCGTTTTGTCGCCTCTCAAGTCAGCCAAACGGCGTCCTATCTTCATTGGGTCCGTCATGTTTTTCACCTCCGTTTTTTTGTTCACGTTTTGTGTACATCATCATCTTAGCATGCTTCAAAGGATTTGTCAACACGTTTTGTGAACTTTTTTTGAAAATCTATTGTTTTGTTTCACGTTTCGTGATATAATGTACTCAAAGGAAGTGATGAAATGGCATTAAAGGACGTCCTTAAATCATTGCGAAAACAAAAGGGCCTAACGCAAGATCAACTCGCTGCTGAAATGGGTCTATCCAAAAGCACCATCAGTATGTACGAAAACGGTAATCGCAAACCCGATTATGAAGTTCTTGAGGCTTTTGCGGATATTTTTAACGTTGATATGAATACCTTATTGGATAGCACCTCCTCATCGCAAAAACTCACCCCAAGAGATGAGCGCGACATTGCCAAAACGCTGGCCAGTTTGAAAGAAACCCTCGAAAACGAAGAAGGCTTGATGTTCTACGGCGACCCGATGTCCGACGAAGCCAAGGAGTCCATCCTTGCTGCCATGGAGCTGGGACTGCAGGCCGCCAAGCTGAAAAACAAGGAAAAATATACGCCGAAAAAATATAAGAAGGATTGATTGCATGATAGAAGCCAAACGAATGGTTCAAAAGTTGATCTCTCGGTTCCGGACCAACGACCCATTCCGGATCGCTGACAGTCTGGATTATATTGTTATATTTGTTCCGCTGCGCGGGATCCGGGGCTTCCATCAGTACGTCCAGCGCAACCATATTATCTATATCGACAACTCTCTGGATGAGGTGCAGCAGCGTTGGGTCTGTGCCCATGAGCTCGGCCATATTTTCTTGCACCCGCATCTCAACAAAATGTTCCTAGCCAACCACACCTACTCTGTCCAATCCCGCTACGAGGTGGAGGCTGATCGCTTCGCCGCCTGCCTCTGCTACCCCGACCTGCGTGAGGAGTTTGACGGCTGCTCCTCGGCCCAAATCGCGGAATCGCTGCAGCTGCCGCCGTCGCTCGTTGAATATGCTATAAAATAAAAAAGCCGCTACCGGACTGGTACTCCGGCAACGGCCAAAGAAAGAAATGTGTCTCATCACATACCCTTCTCAATATCTATTATAAACGGTTGGCATATTTTGTCAATCGGAGGAGGTTATTATGCATATTATTATAGGACTGATTGTTATATGTATCCTGATTTATTTACTTTCTGAATACTGGATTCTCCTGCTGGCTGCCATTATTGTTGGTGGATTGGCTTATTATTTCTATCACAAGAACTCAACGGAAAACGCACGTCCTGTCCCAGATGATGAACGTCTACATTTAACGGGGAAGTCATCTAGCGACGACCCTATGTATCCTTCTAATTATCTGTTCGAATTTTGGCCTAAAGACGTTCTTTTTTCTTCTGCTTCTCGTGAGCGGTTGGGACGTGCCAAAAGCGAAAATCTTGAGGTAAAATCCATCAACAATTATGGTGTGGCCTTTATAAAAGGTTCAACTGGAAATATTTACAAAACCTCTCTGCATTCCTGCACATGCAAAGACTTTGAAAACAACAAAAAACCTTGCAAACATATTTTAAAGCTTGCGCTGCATACAGGTGCCTTGGAAGAAGAAGATCAATTGTTTGGTATCCCAGAAGAAATCGAACAACGACTACAATCTATTACTAAAAAAGCACGCCGTGTCTTTATGAATTATTGCAATGGTGATGCATTAGAACGTGTTATTACCCGTTCCATTGATATTGATAAACTTTTAAAGTCAGGCTTACTCATTGAATCGGTCAATCCTGCATTAATTATTGATAAAATGTACTCTTTTGAAACATTGAAGTCTATTCTGCGTTCTGGTAATTTTGCTGATCTCTGTATCAAGTGCACCAGGAAAGCCGACCTGATTCAACGTATCATCAATGCTGGTGATGCTTGCTTGAAGATGTTCATTGCTCCATATGCTATTGTTCAGATAGATCCTGAACTCTTACCTTATGTAAATTCTATTTATGATAAGTACTCACAAGAATAGGAGCTTTTATGAAGCATTTAAAAACTTTTTTTAATATACATAAAATTTTAGCTATACTTATTCTATCACTTGTTTTTATTTTTTTAATTCCATTGATTATCAACGGCTTATACCAAATCCCCGCACCATGTCCTATACTACATCTTGGAGATAGTGTTTCTGTCATTTTAGAATTTTATGGAAATATTTTCTCCGCTATTTTAGGTATTGTGGGCGTATTTATTTCTATTCAATTTGCAAGAAAGCAAGCACAAGAAGAATACAAACAAAGCTCTAAAGACAATGTACGTCCTTATTTGGGAATAGAATTATTAAATTCACATTCTAAAAGTTCTTTAAAATTCATCTCTGTGGGTGATTCGAGCATTTCCAAATCTCCTGATATAGAAAAGGATAATTTTTATACAGAGTCTTCATCGTATGAACATATTTTTGTATTAAAAAAAGATTCTATTCAGTTCTTGGATCGGGAATTATCCGAAGAAGAGAAAATACAATATAGCAACTTTATTCATTTCTCAATAAAAATTACAAATGTTGGGAACGGGGCCTCCCCCTTAGTTTGGATAAAAGTATCCCATCCCCCCCAATTAGCTTCAGATATATCAGAAGTTACTCCCATGTATTGTGAAACATACCCTCTTTTTATGCCCTTAAACAATCCTCGGATAGTCCGTATATGCTCAACTGATCTTCAAATGTTTCCAACAACATATAGCATTCGCTTTAGGTATACCGATATTTTTCAAAACTGCTATGAGGATTTGTATTCCTTAAAGATGGAGTTTCCTGGTAATTACTCTCTTCAATTAATTGAATTACAAAAGAAAGTGGAAGACTTTAAAATATAAAAAAACGCCCTCCGTGCGCCAACACAGAGAGCGGCGTGCAAATCCCCCATACTACCACATACAAGAGCTTGCATGGATATTATACCACAATATCCGTGCGTCGAAAAGAGGCGCAAAATGAATAAATCGATTTTATCTGCTATGTATCTCCGCAAATCGCGCGCTGATGATCCGGGTGAGGACGTCATGGATACGCTGTACCGCCATGAGAGCATCCTGCGCGCCGTCGCCAAGCGCGGCAAGTACCTGGTCCACGAGGATTGCATCTATCGGGAGGTCGTCTCCGGCGAAAATATTTTTTCCCGCCCGCAGATGATCCGTCTGCTAGAAGATGTCACCAAAGGCAAATATCAGTCGGTCCTGGTGGTCGATATCGACCGTCTGGGCCGCGGCGATATGCGGGACCAGGGCCTGATCCTGGAAACCTTTAAGGCCGCAGACACCCTCATCGTCACCCCCGAAAAGGTCTACGATCTCAACAATGAGATGGATGAGGAGCTGACCGAATTTAAAGGCTTTATGGCTCGCCGCGAATACAAGATGATCACCAAGCGGCTCAAACGTGGCCGCGAACAGACCGTCAGGGCCGGCGGATTTGTGGCCGATCCTCCTTATGGCTGGAAGCGGGCCAAGATCAATAACCTCCCATCCCTGGAGCCGCACGAAACCGAGGGCCCCATCATGCAGATGATCGTCGAGATGTACGGTAACCAGGAGCCGATCAGCACCATCCAGGAGCGCCTGGCCGCCATGGGCGTGTACAATCGCAAGGGGCAACCGTTTTGCCGCTCGAGTATCCGCCACATTGCCACCAATCCCGTCAACGCCGGCCTGATCCGATGGAACCGCTACAAAAACATCCGCAAAGGGCAAAACGGCTCTCCGACCGGCTACGAAATCGAAAACCCACCGGAGGACGTCATCCTGGTCAAAGGTGTCCATCAACCACAGGTATCGGTGGAGGCCTATCAAAAATGTGTCAACGTCTGCAAGAGCCGAGCCGCTCCGTCGGTCAAAAAGGGATTGCACGGCGTTGTCCGCAACCCTTTGTCCGGCATTGTCATCTGCAGCAACTGCGGCAGCCGGATGCAGATGCAGCACAGCTCCACCAAAGACACCAGGACCCTACTCTGCACGCACCCCGGCTGTATGCCCGGCGTCGATATTGTCCGCGCCGAAGCTGCGATGCTGGATATCCTGCGCGACAAGCTGGAGGAGATCCGCACCGGCCAGGGAAAAAAGCAGCAGGACAAAGCGCTCGCCGCCCTGCAGAAATCAGTCCACGCCGCCGAAAAAAATATCCAAACCCTCAAAAAGCAGCAGGATAAACTGTACACCCTGCTCGAGCAGGAGGTCTACTCCCTCGAGGTATTTAAGGAGCGAAATCAGGTCATATCCCAGAAGCTCACCGACGCCCAGGAGCAGCTGAAGATATTGCGGGACCAGGTCGACGATCTCAGCAGCCGGAAGGAAGAACGTCTCGCCCAAAATATCGAGGACGTCCTCGCCAACTACGAATACTCCTCCATAAAGGAGAAAAACCGCCTGCTCAAAACGGTAGTGGAAAAGGCCATCTATTTCCGCAAAACCCGCACATCACCCTTTGCCCTAGATGTCACTTTTATCAACATGTAATCAAAAAGGACCGCAATCACGCGGTCCTTTTTTGTCCTCTATGGTGCTCTATCTTATTCGCTACAGGAGTCGTAAATCCTCTCAGCATCGATGCAGACGGCCTCTTTAAAGCAGCTGGTGTCGCCTGGCCGAATGACTACCTTCGATTCTGGCATAATATCCCTCCATTTTGGGACGGCAGCAGGAACGAACCCCACGCTTCCGCCGCCGCTATGAGATACATCAGCGCAGGCAGGATACCGCGCCGACATTCAATACCAGTTTATGAAACCGCGCAGATTTTGTGAACCAAATCGAGCTCAAACCGCCTTCTGACAGAGCCGCTCCTCCTTTTCCCGACGCTTTACGAAAGCCAAAAGAGCCGGCCCGCACGCAGCATGCGCGCAAGCCGGCCCTTTTTTATTCTATGCCATCCGGCAGGAGGCTGTGAACGTTCCCGCCTACCGGCGTCCCTGCCGGTGTTCATCAGCTGAGCTTTGTCAGCTTGGCAAACTTGTACATGATCTTCTTGGTACCCACCGTGTCGAACAAAACCTCCAGCAGGCAGTCGCCGCCCATCGGGGTAACCTTCACGATGCTGCCCTCCCCAAAGGTTTTGTGGCTAACCCTGTCCCCTGCCTTCAGGGTACAGGCGGCGCCGGTTGGGGCGTCCGAGCTGTAGGAAGTGGTCTTTTGACGCAGCCCACCGACGCCGATGGCGTTGTCGGCGTGGGTTTTTTTGACCGTATTGGCCCTTTTGAGCTCGGCTGCACTGGCCTTGCGCACCGTCTTGTCCTCCACGTCGCAGCAGGAAGCGGGGATCTCGGTGACAAAGCGGGAGACGCGATTGCGCACCGTCTGTCCAAAGATCATGCGCTGCGCGGCGTTGGTGATATAGAGCTGCTTTTTGGCGCGGGTGATGCAGACGTAGGCGAGCCGCCGCTCCTCCTCAATCTGGTCGGGGTTGTAGATCGCCTGCACACCGGGGAAGATGCCCTCCTCCGCGCCGCAGAAAAAGACGTTGTTAAACTCCAGACCCTTTGCCGAGTGCATGGTCATCATAATGACCCGGTCGGCATTTTCGTCATAGTTGTCGAGGTCGGTGTAGAGGGTGACCTCCTCCAAGAATCCCGACAGGGTGGGCAGCACAATCTCCGGCTGCTCGTCGGGGTTGTCCGGGTCGATGGACGGCTGTGGAATCTTCTCGGTCTCCTCGATGTACTTGAGGATGTTGGTCTTGAGCTCACCGACGTTCTCGATGCGGGTGACCCCTTCCTCCCCCAGCGACTGCAGGTAGATCATGTAGCCGGTCTCCTCCAGCAGCTCGTCGAACAGCTCCTCCAGGTTGCCGCCGTCCGCGATCTCTCCCAGGCGCTCGATCATCTGCGCAAACTCCATCAGCTGGTGGCTGCGCTTGGCAAGTGGCTGGTACTCGTCGGCGTGGGCCAGCACCTCAAACAGCGGCAGGCCCAGCATGTCGGCGATCTCTTGCGCCTTGTCGACGGTGGCGTCGCCGATGCCGCGCTTTGGCTCGTTGATGATGCGGCGCAGGCGGACCGAATCGGAGTGGTTATCGATGACGCTCATGTAGGCGATGATGTCCTTGATCTCCTTGCGGTCATAGAAGCGCTGGCCGCCGATGATGCGGTAGGCGATGCCGGAGCGGATCAGCGCATTCTCAATGGTGTTGGACTGGGCGTTCATCCGGTAGAGGATGGCGTGGTCGGCAAATTTCTGTCCCTTTGCCACGTTGTCCAAAATGGTGTCGGCGATAAAGCGCGCCTCGTCCTGCTCGTTGAGTGCGCGGTAGACCTTGACCGGTGTCCCCTTCGGGTTCTGGGTCCACAGCGTCTTGCCCTTGCGCTGGGTGTTGTTTTCGATGACGGCGTTGGCCGCGTCCAGAATGGTCTGAGTGCAGCGGTAGTTCTGCTCCAGGCGGATGACCTTGGTGTCGCGGTACTGGTTTTCAAAGTTTAAAATATTCTCGATGGTGGCGCCGCGGAACTTGTAGATGCTCTGGTCGTCGTCGCCGACCACGCAGATGTTCTGATGTCCGCCCGCCAGCAGGCTGACCAGCAGAAATTGGGAGTTGTTGGTGTCCTGATACTCGTCCACCATGATGTAGCGGAAGCGGTTGCGGTATTTTTCCAGCACGTCGGGATGCTGCTGGAAAATTTTGACGGTAAAGATGATGATGTCGTCAAAGTCCAGCGCGTTTGCCGCTTTCAGCCGCTTCTGATAGTAGCTGTAGACCTTGCCGACAACCTCCTGCCGGTAGTCGCCGTTTGCCTCCCGCAGCACGTCCTCCGGGGAGAGCAGCTGGTCCTTGGCCGCGCTGATCGAGGCCAAAATTCCCTTTGGCGCCATCACCTTTTCCTGGATGGCCAGCTCCTTGAGCGCCTCCTTGATGATGCGCACCGAGTCGTCGGTGTCGTAGACGGTGAAGCTGCGCTCATATCCCAGCGCGGTGATCTCCCGTCTGAGGATGCGCATGCAGGCCGAATGGAAGGTGGAAGCCTGGATGTCCAGTGCCTGCTCGCCCAGCATCGCCTCCAGCCGCTCCTTTAATTCTCCCGCGGCCTTGTTGGTGAAGGTGATGGCCAGGATGTTCCAGGGGCGCACCGGGCGGTCAGCCACAATGCGGGTCAGGCGCTCACGGGTGATGTCCCCGTCGTCGAGCTTGTCGTCCAGCCAGTCCTGCAAAAAGGCAAGATCCTCCTCGCCCACCCAAGCCGGCACATAGTCGCTGTGATAGGCGTTGCCGAACTGCACCATGTTGGCGATGCGGTTGACCACCACGGTGGTCTTGCCGCTGCCCGCTCCGGCCAGGATCAGCACCGGCCCTTCGGTCTGAAAGACCGCTTCCCGCTGCTTGTCGTTCATCCTGGAAAAGTGCTTTTCCAGCACCGCGCGGCGCAGCTGCAGATAGGTTTGTTCAAAATTTTGTGACATTGTATATCAAGCCTTTCTATCTCCGGTTATTCCATCAAATTATTGGAAAAATATTATAGCACATCCGCCCGCAAAAATCCATTGCCAAACCGCTCAAACTTTTCCCTTCCCCAACAAAAAAAGAGGGGCCTGCCGCCTTGCAGATTGCAAGGCGGCA
>ERZ780203.452-NODE-452-length-46038-cov-13.566883_pt1 | contig 46038 bp, 41 predicted proteins | sample MGYA00511168_ERZ780203 | MGnify/ENA primary metagenome ERZ780203 (study PRJEB29588, sample SAMEA2156577) | human gut metagenome | biome: human gut; feature: human-associated habitat; material: faeces | place: Denmark | collected 2008/2010 ...
TAACGGCTGCGTCCAAGCCCTATGATGGCACAACAAACGCGGGCATTACCAGCGTGACCTTCGACGGCGTGAACTTGAACCGAGGCACAGACTACACCGTGACCGCCAGCTTTGACGATGCCAGTGCGGGCAACGGCAAGAACATCACTGCCACGGTGACCTTGATGGAGCAGACCGCGAAGAATTACGCCCTGGAGCAGAGCAGCTTCCCTACTACCGGCAGCATCATCAAGGCCGCTGCGCCTGACTTTACCAAGGAAACTGCGCTTACCATTGTAAATGACTGCGAAAAGACCTACACTGTGACGCTCCCCGCCCTGCCCACGCTGAAAACTCCCAAAGAGTACGGTGCACTCACCTATGAGATCGGCGAAATCAAACTAAATGACGGCTACTACACCAGCGGCGCGAAGGTGGAAAACGGCAAGCTGACCCTGCCCATTCAGAAAAATGATGTGGCAACCACCGGCTCTGTGGGTACTGCGACCGTAGTAATCAAGAGCACAAACTATGAGGACATCACGCTGACCGTCAACATCAGCGCAAAGAATAAGCGCATCCCCACCGTGACTGCACCTACGGTCAACACACTGACCTACAACGGTGCAGAACAGGCTCTGGTTGCGGCGGGCAAGACCACTGGCGGCACGATGCTCTACCGGCTTGACGATTCTGAGTGGAGTGAGCAGCTCCCCACAGCGAAAAATGCCGGAGAATACACCGTTTGGTACAAGGTTCAGGGAAATGCAGAGTACGCAAATGTGGCAGAACAGAACGTGACTGTGACCGTAGCAAAAAAGTCAGTTACCGTTACGGCACTTGATAAGAGCGCCTACACTGGCAGTACCGCGCCCGATCTGAGCAGCCCTAAAGCAGATAAGGATTACAAGGTGGAAGGTCTGGTTGGTGCAGACACCCTGAGCGGCACTGTAACATTGACTTACGAGCAGACACCGGATATGAGCAAAGCCGGAGAAATCGCAATCAACATCACTGATACGCTGTCAAATGACAACTATGAGATCACCTATGTTTCTGGAACGTTGACCGTTTCCAGGCAATCTTCCAGCGACAGCGGTTTCTCCTCTGGTGGTTCGGGCGGCGGTGGAGGCTCATCCTCCGGCGGTTCCGGCAACAATGATAACACCAACCAGCCGAAGGAAAAGCCTCAAGCCCCTGTCACCGGTGAAACCAAACCCATACAGCCGGATAAAAACGGCAATGCGGCAGTGGATAATAGCTCTGTCCAGTCCGCCATCGACAAGGCCAAACAGGATGCGAAAAAGAACGGCACCACAGAGAACGGGATTGCCGTTACCGTTCCCATCACCTCGGCGGCAGGCCAGACCTCTTTTAACGTGACCATCAAGGCGCAGACATTGGATCTGCTGGTTAAAGAAAACGTCCGGCAATTTACCGTAGCAATAGACCATCTGGTTTCGGTTAATATCGGGCTGGATACTCTGAAGCAGCTGGATGCCGCCTCCGCTGGAGGGGACATCATTCTCCGGGCAAATAAGGTGGATGCGCTGCGTTCTACCGAGGCCAAAGCCGCCATAGAAACAAGACCGGCCTATGACCTGTCGCTGGTGTACCTCTCCGGCGGCAAAGAGACGCCGATTACCAGCCTGAATGGACATACCATCTCGGTGCGTTTGTCCTACACACCGGCAAAGGGTGAGCAGACCGGTAATCTCTATGCAGTCTATGTAGACGACGTAGGCAAGGTGGAATGGATCACCAAATCCAGCTACGATGCCAGCCTGAAAGCGGTGGTTTTTGAAACCGGTCATTTCAGCGTTTACGGCGTGGGCTACAAGAACCCTGCCCCTGCCTTTACCGACATTCATAACCATTGGGCTGCGGACAATATCCTCTTTGCAGCCAGCCGGGGACTGCTCTCCGGCACCAGCGACACCACCTTCAGCCCCAACACCGGCATGACCAGAGGAATGTTTGTGACAGCTCTGGGGCGGTTGGCGGGCATCAACCCGGACAGTTACAAGACCGGGAAATTTACTGATGTGAAAGCTGACGCCTACTATGCCCCCTATGTGAACTGGGCGGCGCAGAACGGCATTGTGGAGGGCGTTACTGCCACCACCTTTGCGCCGGATACCAACATCAACCGGGAACAGATGGCGGTCATCATGGCAAATTACGCCAAAAAGCTGGGTTACGACCTTCCGAAAACCCTCCAGGCTGTGACTTTTGCGGACAACGCACAGATCAGCAGCTGGGCGAAGAATGCGGTCAGGACCATGCAGCAGGCGGGCATCCTGTCCGGGAAGAATGGAAATAAGTTTGACCCCAAGGGAACCGCTACCCGCGCCGAGGTTGCCACCATACTGCGGCGGTTTGTGGAGATCGTCATTGACCCGCAGACCGCAAACGGCTGGCAGCAGAATGACAGCGGCCAGTGGAGCTATTACAGAAATGGGAAGCCAGTGAAGGGCCGGCTCTCCGACGACCAGAAGTGGTACTGGCTGGACAAGGCTACCGGAATGATGTTTGCCGGCGGCTGGAAGCAGATTGACGGAAAGTGGTACTACTTCTACACAGACGGGACGATGGCGGTGAATACCACCATTGACGGATATACCATCGGCTCGGATGGTGCAAGAAAGTAACCTACAATAAAAAACGATTTGCCCGTATATCAGCGGGCAAAGATAAACGCGGTCGGGTATCAAGAAACCCCACCGCGTTTATTTTTTCTCTTGAAGTGATGAAAAAATAGGAAGCTGGCGTCAATTAAACTGCCAGCTTCCCAATGTGAAAAGGTGTATTCCTAAAGCTTATGTACTAAGCTTTAGTTATATGTTCTGCAATTTTTGTGCCCTTCACCGAATCTGTTCAATGGAAGATCCGCATCATTCCGAACACACGTCCGATCACCTGGCAGTCGTCTACGATGATCGGGTCCATCGTATCGTTTTCCGGCTGCAGACGGATGTGATCCTTTTCTTTATAGAAACGTTTTACTGTAGCAGAGTCATCGATCAGCGCAACCACGATCTGTCCGTTATAGGCTTCCTGACAACACTGTACAAAAATCTGGTCACCATCCAGAATTCCGGCATTTACCATAGAATCGCCGCGGACATTCAGCACAAAGCACGGCTCACCGGTCGGCACGGATTCTGCCGGAATCGGAAGATAGCTTTCGATATTTTCTTCGGCAAGGATTGGTTGTCCGGCTGCAACATTGCCGACAACCGGAAGGCTCGTCATCTCTGTGCGAACAGCCTGAAAGCTGTCGTCTGTGATCTCAATCGCGCGCGGCTTAGTCGGGTCCCTGCGGATATATCCGTTCTTCTCCAGCGTCTCCAAATGAGAATGAACGGAAGACGTGGATTTTAAATGAACTGCCTCGCAGATCTCACGAACTGCCGGCGGATATCCCTTTTTTAAAATTTCTTCTTTTATATAATCAAGAATTTCCTGCTGTTTTGCAGTGATCTTTCTCTGTGCCATAGAAAAATTCCTTTCTGCATTTTAATGTAAATTCAGTATAACATACCCCTGATAAAAAAGCAAACATACATTCCGAAGAAGTGTTCGATTTTTACCGTTTCCTGTTGACATTCGAAAGTACGTTCGATATAATCCATGTATAGAAACATATGTTCGAAACCGTATGTTCGATTGTACTCAGGAGGGGGATTTCTATGAACACAACATACAGCACCTATTTTCAGACCGCCAGAGCAGTAGCAGCATATCAGGAGCGTTCCTATCGCAACCACCTGCGCAGGACCAGACAACTGACCAAACGGATCTTTTTCAGCCTTGCAGCGACCCTTATCGCGGTCTTTATCGGTATTTTGACAACCGGATTTTTATCCAGAGCGCAGGCATCCTCCGAACCTGTCCATTATAAGTATTTCCGCAGCATTATGGTATATTCGGGAGATACGCTTTCCGCTATTTCCAGCCGCTATATGGATAATCATTATACATCTGTCCAGGATTATATCGACGAGGTCTGCGAAATGAATCACTTACAGGATGCAGACGATATCCACGCCGGAGATTATCTGATCATTCCATATTACAGCACGGATTTTCACTGAACGGTTCCGTCACATTTTTCGGAAATCATTCCGCTGATACCTGCTATTAGGGCACATATTTTCAAAACTTTAGATTTTCTTTCGTTTTTATGCCGCTTTTTTCTAAGCTCTTTTGCGTATCGTAAAGTTTGTCCGAAGGTTTGCTTTCCCGGGACGCGGATGCTATACTGATAGGACATATGTCAGGCAGGCGATCTGAACACTATTTTTACTATCAGGCGCCATACAAAAGAGGGGAGTTTAAAGCTGCAATGGATAAGAATCATATTCTGATCGTAGAAGATGACGCCGATATCCGTTCCGGAATCGAGATTTATTTAAAAAACCAGGGATATGACGTATCTCAGGCAGGCGATGGAATCGAGGGTCTGGCGATCATTGAAAAAGAAGAAATTGATCTTGCAATCGTAGATATCATGATGCCGCGCATGGACGGCATTACGATGATGATGAAGGTGCGGGAAAAGGGCTATGATTTCCCGGTGATTATGCTTTCCGCCAAATCAGAAGAGGTCGATAAGATCATGGGCTTAAATATGGGTGCTGACGACTACATCACAAAGCCGTTTACGCCCTTGGAGCTTTTGGCGCGTGTCAATTCCCACCTGCGACGCTATAACCGTTACCGGGAAGCGATCGCATCGGCTGAACCGGTCAAGGATACTTACCATGTGCTGGGCGGAATCGAATTGAACGAAGAGACTGTAGAAGTCTTTGTTGATGGTGCACCGGTGCGCCTGACGCCCATTGAGTTTAAAATCCTGTTGCTTTTGATGCGCAATCCCGGACGTGTTTTTTCCGCAGACGAAATTTACGAACGCATCTGGAATGAAAAAGCGGTCAATACTGACACGATTATGGTTCATGTCCGTAAAATCCGAGAAAAAATAGAAATCGATCCGAAGAATCCGAAATATTTAAAGGTGGTGTGGGGTGTTGGTTACAAAATGGAAAAACAGTAGTCCAAAGGCAAAAAGCGTTACAGTGATGCTTGTCATCCTCCTGTCTTTGACACTCTGTCTGATGGCGTTTCTGCCGTTCTTTCAAACGCGCGCTGCCAGCGAATTTTCCACTCCGCTGACGGAAATGTCCTTTATCGAACAGCTTTATCAGAGCAACTATATTCAATATAAATACCTGAAAGAAAAGACCGATCAGAAAAACTGGTCTTATTCCGATCTGTATCTGACGATCGACTATCTGGGGAACCGTGAATCAGGTGATCCTGCATTTTCTGCCTCTTCAGCAACTTATCAGATCGCTGACAGAATCTCTTCCGACGATTCATCTGACACCCCTGTTTCTGACGGTGATCTGGAAGAAGCCCTGTATAATGTATTTCTGTCACAGATTGATGAAATGAAGGCGGGTGCAGAGAAACTGACGCAATATGTCGATTACTGTGCACAGGATACTGCTTCCGGTACGCAAATCGGAAACAGCAGTGTTTCTGAACTGACTGCGCTTTTAAACGGACAAACCTCGACAGAGCATCCGTCCTATATTTATTATGCAGTTATCGAATATGATGCCGCCGGACATGTCAGCAGCTGCCGCGCTTATTTTGGCGACGAGTCCGACAGTTTTTTAAAAAAGCTGGAAACTGCCGGAAGAGAACAGTATTTTCAGCAGTTTTCTGATGACTCCGACAGCCTTTTGTTAGATTTCGATTCAGACTCTGGCCAGACTTACCGTTACCGTGTTTCGCTTTCCGGTCCTTCGAATATGCGGATCATTTATGCCATCACCCAACAGCAGTATCAGAAGATTCTTTCTTCCCGGGATCTGTTCATGAGCGATACCAATTACGATAGCCTCCAGTATCAGAGCTATTGTGCCGCCGGGGTTCCCCACGTGCTGATCGGTTTTTTTGCTGCAGCATTCCTGTTCGGTGGTTTTATGGTTCTCTTGTTTGAAAAAAGAGGTTACTGTATCCGCAGCTTTTCCATCTGCCAGCTTCCGATCGAGATAGCAGCAGTGCTTCTCTGTCTGTTTTTTCAGGGACCCTATTTCCTGACTCATCTGATCTGCGGCGTTCAGCAAGGACAGCTCTTTCCGAACCTGACAAAGCATGTTCTTTCGCCGCTGCATTTGTCCGGGACGCTGTATCTGTTTTTGGCGATTGTTTTTTTCCTTTGCTTTTTCGTCGCCTTTCTTCTCGGCACGATTGCAGCAGGCTGCCTGCGCAGCAAACAGGAGTTTCGCGAGCACAGCCTGATAATCCGCTACTGGCGCAGGATTATGAATGCCTGGAACCGGTTCTATCAGGAGCTTGTCAGCTTCGATATCGGCACAGACGCCAAGAAAATGATTTCCAAATTAGTCATCGTCAATTTTATCATCCTGTTTGTCATTACGTTTTTCTGGGTATGGGGCTTTGTTCCACTGTTGATTTACTCCCTGATTATCTATTTCCTGCTCAAAAAATACGTCTATGACATACAAACCAAATATCAGAACCTCCTGCGCGCGACCAGCTCGATCGCAAGAGGGGATTTCGATACCGCTTTTTCAGAAGACTTCGGCGTTTTCGAAAGCTATAAAAAAGAACTTTTACAGATTCAGACTGATTTCAAGAAAGCGGTAGAAGAAGAGGTCAAGAGCCAACGGATGAAGTCCGAGCTGATCACCAACGTATCTCATGATCTAAAGACGCCGCTGACTGCAATCATTACCTATATCAACCTGTTAAAGGAGCCGGGGCTTACCCAAAAACAGCAGCAGGAATATCTCGATACGCTGGACAAAAAGGCGCTCCGCTTAAAGGTACTGATCGAAGATCTGTTCGAAATCAGCAAGGCAACTACCAATAACGTTACCCTGCATTACGACAATGTCGATATCTGCAACCTGCTTCGGCAGTGCTATCTGGAATATGAAGACCGCATGCAGGAAAAGAATCTGACGTTCAAATTTCAGCTGCCGGAAGAAAAAGTAATTTTGCGGCTTGACCCGCAAAAGACGTTTCGTATTTTTGATAACCTTTATACCAACATCAGCAAATATGCCATGCCATCCACGCGCGTCTATGTTACCGTGACCGACAGCGCATCCGAAACGCAGATTGCGATCCGAAACATTTCCCAGATGGAGCTGACCGTCTCCGGAGAAGAGCTGACCGAACGTTTCGTCCGCGGAGACGGCTCCCGCAACACAGAGGGAAGCGGACTTGGTCTCGCCATCGCAAGAAGCTTTACTGAGCTGCAGCACGGCACAATGCAGATTCTTCTCGATGGCGATCTGTTCAAGGCGATTCTGACCTTCCGCAAGCCGGGCGCTGAACCGAACGATAACCGATCGGAACACCTGGATACCGCACATTCTGCAAACGCCAATTTATCTGGCAATTTAAATTGCCCCGGCGCTGCAGACAATCCTGCAGAGGGTATCGAACCACCTCCGATTTATCGCCCAAGCCGATGGAGAAGCGATAAAAACCTTCGCAAGCACGGGCAGAAAAAGTAACAAGAGAACGAAAAAACGGTCACTCAGTCCAACACTGGAAGAGTGACCGTTTTCGATTCCACACAATAGATTGCACGCGTTACAAGTCAACGAAAAATCATAACTCCCGTAATTTTACTGTTTTGGCAGCTTTCCGTTTATGATCGTCCTTCATCGCAGCGTAATGCTTCCGTGTGGTATTGACATCCTTATGTCCCAGAACGTCTGCAACGAGGTAAATATCCCCGGTTTCCTGATACAACGTCGTGCCGTAGGTGGAACGGAGCTTATGAGGCGTGATCTTTTTTGTCGTTGTGACGAGAGAAGCGTATTTTTTGACCAGATTTTCCACGCTGCGCACCGCCATGCGCCGGTTCTGCAGGGATAAAAATAATGCATCCTCGTGGCCACTCATCGGAATCATATGTTTGCGTTGATCCAGGTAGGAGAGAAGCGCTTCCTCTACCTCTTCCCCAAAATAGACGACGTCCTCGTATCCACCCTTGCGTCGCACCTTGATTGCGAGATTATCAAAATCTACGTCGCTGATATCCAGACCGACACACTCCGACACACGAATACCGGTTCCCAGCAAAAGTGTCAGAAGCGCAAGATCGCGCACCTTCGTCTTATCGTGGAACTTCATCTGACTTTTGGTCATTTTGGTGCCGTCCTCCACCTGGTCAAGCAGAATTGCGACCTCGTTGGGGTCCAGACGCACGATTTCCTTGTCATGGAGCTTCGGCATTGGCACTAAGGACGCAGGATTGCTTTTAATCTGTTCATCCCGGAAAAAATAATTATAAAACGAGCGCAGGGAAGCGAGCTTACGGCGCTTCCCGCGTTCATCGTTGGTATATTCCGTGCCGTCGTCTTTGACATAATACGAAAGATATTCCAGATATTCCTCGATATCCGCTTTTGTGATCTGATCCAGAACTGACAGCGGAAACTCCGTGATATCCGTCTTCGAAAGCACGCTGTTATTTTTGTGCAGAAACTCAAAAAAGACACCGAGGTCATACGCATAGGCAAGCCGCGTGCGGGGCGCGGTCGTCTGTTCGATTCCACGAAAATACTGGCGACAGAAGCGCGGCAGCTCTTCCTGCAGCTTTCGCAGCTGGAGGATATTTTCCTTTGCAGTTTCATCATGGTAATTGTTACTGTTTTTCATGTACCCTCCATTCCTCAAGACCACTCTGAACCGCAGTGAACATCCGATCCTTCACACCCGGATTTTCCAGGTTCAGCTGACGCAGCAGCTGCTTGACATATTCTCTGCGAGTATGTCCGTCTGCAGGGCAGGGACTTTTGACAACCGGAACATCATGCTTATGGACAAATCCGATCACATCCGCTTCCTTCATATAAACGAGCGGACGGATCACCGTCAGATTCATCCGATCCAGAAAAGTGACAGGGGCAAACGTATGGAAGCGCCCTTCATAAATCAAAGACAGCATCAGCGTCTCCACGACATCGTCCTTGTGGTGTGCATAAGCAATTTTGTTGCAGCCTGCCCCACGGATCGCTTCATTTAATGCGCCTTTCCGCATTTTTGCGCACAGTGCGCAGGGATTTTTTTCTTTCCGTTGGTCAAATACGATCGAAGCGATCTGCGTCGGCACAATTGTATACGGGACATCCAGCTCTTTACAGAGTGCCTCTATTTTGCCCAAATTTAAGTTTTCAAAGCCAAGGTCGACAGTTACCGCATGCAGTTCAAAGGGATGCGGATAAAAGCGTCTGAGCGTGCTCAGCGCATAAAGAAGCGTCAGGGAATCCTTTCCACCGGAAATCCCGACTGCGATTTTGTCTCCGTCCTGAATCATTTCATAATCGTCGGCGGCTCGCCGCACCTGGCTCAATACCTGTTGTAACGTCATGCTGTTTCCTCGTTTCATAGTTACCGGCGTCTGCACGCCGGAATGGTTTTCTCATCCTGATTTTCCTTTTGACAGTATACTATTTTTTCTTTCTTTTTGCAAAGAGACCGCAGTGATTCATACCGGATTTGGATCGATCCTAGGTTTCTATCGGGATTCGCCTTGAAAAAAAGTGCTCGACAGAGTAAACTAATAGAATATCCAATCATGATAAAGGAGCAGGTGCATGCAGGAAATCAAATGTCCCAAATGCGGCGAAGTCTTTCAGGTAGACGAATCCGGCTATGCGGCGATCGTCAGACAGGTCCGTGATAAAGAATTTGAGAAAGAGCTTTCCGAGCGTAAAGCGCAATATCTTTCTGAAAAAGAAAACGCTGTCCTTCTGGCGCAGACCCAGACGAGACAGGAGCTGGCGGAGGAAATTTCCCGGCTGCAGGCAAAGCTTGCGGCAGCAGAGAGCGCACGGCAGCTGGCAGAGGCAGACGCCCGTTCCCGGCAGGAAAAGCTTTTGTCTGAACAGGAAAAGGCTCTGTCCCAAAAGGACGCTCAGATCAGCCTTTTAAATGCCAAAATCACATCTGTACAGGAAACTGCGGACAAGGATATCGCCCTGGCGGTTTCCAAAGCAGCCGCCCAGAAAGAAAAGCAGATCAACGAAATGGATCGGCAGATTTATGACCTGACCGGCAAAATAGAACATGCAAAGCAGGAAACCAGACTCCGGGAGCAAAATATCAAGGAGCAGTACGAAGAACGCCTCCGCATGAAGGACGAGGAAATCGCCTATTACAAAGATTTCAAGGCACGCCAGTCCACCAAGATGATCGGAGAAAGCTTAGAGCAGCACTGCGAAACAGAATTCAACAAGCTGCGCGCAACCGGTTTCCAGAATGCATACTTTGAAAAGGACAACGATGCCAGAACCGGCAGCAAGGGCGATTATATTTATAAAGAAACGGATCCGGACGGGATCGAATTTATTTCCATCATGTTTGAAATGAAAAACGAGATGGATGAAACCGCAACGAAAAAGAAAAATGAAGATTTTTTCAGGGAACTGGATAAGGACCGGCGCGAGAAAGACTGCGAATACGCCGTTTTAGTGTCCATGCTGGAGCCAGACAGCGAGCTGTATAACACCGGCATCGTGGACGTTTCCTATCGATATCCGAAGATGTATGTGATCCGTCCGCAGTTTTTTATCCCGATGATCACGCTGCTGCGCAATGCTTCCCTGAATGCGCTGCGGTATAAACAGGAGCTTGCTGTCATCAAAAATCAGAATATTGACATTTCCCATTTTGAGGAAGATATGAATGATTTTAAAGAGAAATTCAATCGGAATTTCCGTCTGGCGAGTGAACGGTTCCACCGCGCGATCGATGAAATCGACAAAACGATCGACCATCTTCAGAAGACAAAGGAGGCCCTGCTTTCTTCTGAAAACAACCTGCGGCTCGCAAACAACAAGGCGGAAGATCTGAGCATCAAGCGCCTTACGAAAAACAACCCGACGATGAAAGCGAAATTCGACGAGCTTTCTTCGCATGACGGAAAGGAGAGTACCTGATATGAAATTTCGCTGGGAAAAAAAATATCTATACTGGGGCGTAACGGCGCTTCTGGTTGTAATCGGCGGACTGTTCGCTTATTATCTGATCTTTCACGGTGGCAACTTTAAAGATCATCTGCAGAATCTGCTGCACATCTGCATGCCGATTCTGGACGGTTTTATTCTGGCATGGCTGATGTGTCCGCTGGTAAACGCCATCGAGCATTTTGCATTGTATCCCGCCAGAGACTGGCTGATTTCCCAAAAACCGTCCTTACAGAAAAAAAAGAAACAGCTGACCAGCTATTGCCGCGGCATTTCGATCGTCCTGACGCTGTGCTTTGTCCTGTTTTTGGTGTACGGATTTTTCAGAGTTGTAATTCCGCAGATCATTGGAAGCATCCAAAGTATTGCCGGTCAGTTCCCCAGCTATGTAAAAAACGTCAGTGATTGGGCAGAAAAACTGCTTGCTGATAATCCAGACATCGAAACGACTGTATCCGATCTGATCGATCATTATTCGACAGATCTTGAAAACTTCCTCAATAAAACCATGATGCCTCAGATCAATGCCATCGTGAAAACAGTCTCCCTAAGCATGTTAAGCTTTGCGAAGGCAGTCTGGAACCTCGTTATCGGACTGATCATTTCCATCTATCTGCTTGCCAGTAAGGAACGCTTTGTCAGCCAGGGGAAGAAGCTTTTATACGCTTTCTGGGATACCAGACAGGCTAATGTAATTATGGAAGACTTCCGTCTGATCGATTCCACCTTTGGCGGATTTATCAGCGGAAAAATTTTGGATTCAGCCATCATCGGTGTTCTCTGCTTTGTTGTTGTCAGCATCATGAAAATGCCATATCCAATGCTGATCAGCGTCATAGTCGGCGTTACCAACATTATTCCGTTCTTTGGTCCGTTTATCGGAGCCGTACCCTGTGCATTGCTTATTTTAATGGTCAATCCGATGCAATGCCTGTATTTTATCATCTTCATCTGGATTTTGCAGCAGTTTGACGGCAACTTCCTTGGGCCTAAGATTCTTGGCGATTCCACCGGTCTTTCCGGGTTCTGGATTATTTTTTCCATCACCATCTTCAGTGGTCTCATGGGTGTACCAGGCATGATTCTCGGTGTTCCGATCTTTGCTGTTTTTTATGCGCTGATCAAGCGCTACGTCAACCGCAGTTTGCAAAAAAAGGGCATGTCCGATAAAACAGAAGAGTACCAGACACTGGATTATGTCGATGTCCAGACCGGCAGCTTTATTTCCAAACCGGAAGATAAGCCCGCAAGACATCGCAAGAAACAGTTTTCGTTCCGGAATTTTAAAGAAGATTTGAAGACGTTTATTCCGCACCCTGCAGAACATGTAGAAAAAAATGCAGAAACCGCTGCAAAGGATTCCGCGGGAAAGGACAATCAGAAGCAGGAAAATTCTGAGCCCTCTGATCGATGAAAAATGATCAGATATTTCAAAATCAAAATCCATTCCGATAGAGGTTTGAGAAGAAGAGATAAATACCTATGAAATTTGTTATTCAATGTACTACACAGGTTATAGAGGAGACATTATTATGAGGTTTGATACTTTAGAAGTAAAAGATAAAACAGGACAGACAATAGTTTTGAGAAATGCAGAAGAATCAGATGCAGAAGATTTAATCAAATATTTGAGAATAACAACTGGAGAAACACCGTTTTTGATTAGAGAACCTGATGAAGTCAAATTGACGCTTGAACAAGAGAAACATTTCATTACAAGTTGCATTGATTCTGAACGGGAATTAATGCTAATTGCAACCATAAATGGAAGGCATATTGGTAATTGTTCCCTTAGTAGTATTGGAACTTATAAAAGATATGCTCATCGTTGTGAGGTTGCTATTGCTTTGTATCAGAAATATTGTGGGAGAGGTATCGGCAAAATTATGCTGAAAACTATTCTTGATATGGCAAGGAACCTTGGATATGAGCAAGCGGAATTAGAGGTGGCTGCTGGAAACGAAAGAGCAATTTCGCTTTATAAAAACCTAGGCTTTGAAAAATATGGTGTATTCCCTAATAATATGAAATATGCGAATGGTCAATATACAGATTCCTATTGGATGATGAAAAAATTGTAAGTATATGCAAATTTCCAATTTGTAGTTATATTGAATCGATGAAATTATATTTGATAACACTTTTGTGATAACAATTTGATAACACGAGGTAAGGCAGTCCATACGATAAGGACAGTTCAAACCAAATTGAGTCAGATAGAACCAAAATACCGATACAAAATTGTATAGAACCAACTTTGATTTTGCGAGTTCGAAACGTGACGTATATTTGTATAGTGTTTATACAATATTGATGACAACTGAAACATAAAGAAAGTCAAAAAGATTTTCGTAAGAATATGACGCCAATGCGAATAAATAAGGAATATATTAATGGAAGAAGAGCAAACAAAAGCTAGTACAAATAAAACTACGCAAAAAGAACAGAAAAAATCAGAAAAAGATAAAAATGGGATAATAGGTGGACTTGTATTTGGGGCAATGGCAGTCTTTGCTACTTACCAAATATATGATAAATTTTTTGAGTTTGCGATTGGAAAAATACTAGTATATATTTTGGGGGTTTTAGCATTTATTTGCTTTGCAGTATCTATAAGTAGTTTTTTTGATTTCAAAGAATCAAAAAAACTGGAAAAACTAGATGAAGATGTTCGCAGAGAAGAAAAAGAATTTTCAGAAATAAATCCTGAAAAGAGAGCTTTAAGAGCAGAAAAAATGTTTAGAATGAACCAAAAGGAGTTAATGAGATATTATGATATGAATTTGGCTCAGACAAAATTTTTATCTGGTCTTGGTATTATGATGATTTTATTTGGTATATTGATAGTAGTAGCAAGTTTATATATGTATATGTCTTTGGATACAGATAAAATTTTACTATTTGTAGGTAGTTTTAGTGGAATAATTGTAGATTTTATAGGAGCTATTTTTATTAAGATGTATACCAAAAATATTGAAGCAGCAGTTAAGTTTCATGCAAAATTTGCGGAGAGTAATAATCTTTTACTTGCCAATTCAATTGCTAATAAGATAGAGGATGAGAGACTTAGGGAAGACACCTTATCAGAAATATCTAAAAGGATTATTTCGGTTGAAAAAGATATGAAGGATTAGTGGTAATCTAATATAGGAGAATCTAAATCACTTTATGTGGGAACATCTGCTAGGAATGCTCCGCTACCTTGCAATGGCTAATTAGAAAAATAGCAGAGTTATAGTTTGGAGTTGGTTGGAGAGGTAGAATTATTCCAATTGATGATATTAAATGGCTTGGGTTTATATCACATAAGCACTGTACCTATCATCTTGGTTGATGAATAAAAGAACGTTAAAAAATGTAATCAATGTCCAAGATTTCCGCGTTAAAAATAAAGGATATGTTTAAGCTACCTAATGAATATGATAAAAACATAGAGAAGTCTACATAATAGATGAAGAATACCAGAAGTGCTAAAATAACACATGAATACCTTGTATTGACCATTATAGTGGGAGTGGAGTTATCCTAAATAAATTGTAGAAATTTTACATGGGAAAAGTTAATTGTTCAGTTTTGGATTGAAGTTATGATTCTTGCATTAGCACTTACTTAAATAACAAATGAAATTTGTTTATTGATAAAAGGCAAAGTTTTTCCTATTTGATATACCTTATTTCTTGTTAATGATTAAAAATTATATTTTATATCAATACTAAAGGTGATAACAAGCGAAAAATATTTGACAAAGCAATTTGTTTTATGGAAGGATGGACAGATAAACAATTTTATGAGACAATAACAAATAAGAAACATGTATAAATAATAGAGGGATAAAGTTGGACGAAAAACAAACTAAACGGATAGAAAAAATATTTCCAGATTACTTCGATAGATTTGAAATGCCTGCTGGTGCAAGGGAGGAAAATATAAAAGTGTACAGAGCTTGTAGAAGTGGTAAGTGTGATAGAGATTCATTTTTACCATCTTTTGAAGAGAATGGATTTGCATTGAATCCACTTGCTGATCCAACAGATCCGGGGCAGTATTCTCTATCAACATTTGAGAAACCTACACATGTTAAAAGATTTGCGGGCGCTATTTCTGATATGAAAGTTCCTTATCAGATAGCAATTGGAATGACAAACCCAAAGCATGGAGTGGTACAAAGGACAAGGGAGAGAAAGAAAAAAAGTGGTTCACATGTAGATTGGTGGCTTTATGAAAATGCAACACCGTACGATGAATTTGAAATAATTGTAGATTTTGAAAAACATCTTCAAAATTATATTCGAGAAAGAGATGAGAAAAATGCAGGAATTTGTTAATACAGAAAAATATGGAAAACTTTATATTGATAGAATACTTTTCGAATCAAACTTTCCAATTATTTTTACTTGTAAAAATGATGCAGATGAGATATTTATATGTGTGTGTTGTCAAAATAATATCAAAGGATGTAAGTGGTTAGTTGGAAAAACAGATGCTATAAATATTATACGAATGCTTAAAGATGAGTTAACACTTCGTGAATTAGTTCGAGGATATTCTTCCGGTAGAATATCAGTCGATTATATTGATGGAGAATATAGAGTGGAATATAATAATTCTGATTGGAATGAAGACAGCATATATTTACCTAAAGAAGATTCTTATATGTTTGCCGATGAAGGTGAATTTGCCGATGATATTTCTTATTATTCTACGTTAATTAAAGTTTGTTATGATGAAAATTATTATAAAAATATTTCCAAGAAATTGGAAACAATAAATCAAGGATTTGAGTCTATAACGGATAAATTTAATGAGTCCGTGTCTTTGTTTGGAAATATATCTATTTCAAGTAAAGTAGTGAGTACGTTAAATGTGGCTGGCACACTGTCAGTAAACACGGAAGAGTATAAAAATCAAAGATATTATAAGGTTACATCAGATAGTTGTTTTGATACATTGTTGAATGATAATATTAGTATTGAAGTTGATTTCAATGATTGTAGTTTTATAGATGCAGCGTAAAGGAGAGACGATGAAAAATTATAATAGTTTATTGACTTTACAGAAACTGGTGTTTGATAAAATTGAATTTGATAGAAAGGGATTTAAAAACAAAAATGAATTAACCTTTGAATTACAAGTTCAAATTGGAATTGGTGAGGACAGTGTGCACAGAGTAACGCTTGTATTGAAAGGAGAAAAAAAAGAAGAATATAATCTGATCATTAGTTTATCAGGTTTCTTTAAAGTTGAAAAGGAAGATTCAGTGAACGATGAAATGGTTCAGAATTTAATAAATAAAAATGCAGTTGCAATTATGATGCCGTATCTGAGAAGTGAATTGACATTACTAACAGCACAGCCAGATACAGATAGTGTTGTTCTTCCGCCTTTTAATATAAATGCAATGTTGGAAAAGTAAGTTTAATAGTTGGGTAATAGTCTGCTTATCAAAATGGTAGTATATTATACTGATAACAATTTTTTGATAACAGATTGATAACACTAGCAGAAAAAGACCGTAGAGACATGAAAGTTGGAAACAAATAAAATCAAATAGAACCAAATCTCCTATACAAAACTGTATAGAACTAGATTTTGTTTTGCGAGTTTGAGAAGGAGAGACAACTACCTATGAAATTTGTTATTCAATGTACTACACAGGCAAGCGTTACAATTGACCAGAAACTATATTCTGAAATTGGAAAAGGCTTCCTCGTCCTGATCGGAATCTGTGACGAAGACACAAAAGAAACAGCAGACAAAATGGTTCGCAAGCTGATCGGAATGCGGATTTTTTCGGATGAAAACGGAAAAACGAACCTCGCGTTAAAAGATGTCGACGGACAGCTTCTTTTGGTTTCCCAATTTACCCTGTACGCGGACTGCAAAAAAGGCAATCGGCCGTCCTTTGTCAAAGCCGGATCACCACAGCATGCAAACGAGCTTTACGAATACATCATCGACGCCTGCAAAAAGGAAGTTCCCGTCGTTAAAACCGGCGTATTCGGTGCGGAAATGGAGGTTGCGCTGATCAATGACGGACCATTTACAATCATTCTGGATTCAAAAGACCTGGCGTAAGCATATAAACATTATAAAACGGATTCCAGATATGTGACATATAAGATGGTAAATAATAAGACATAAATTGCAGACATTTAAATATTTAAATTACAGATTTTAATTATAATTGGAAATTACAGAATCTACGAAAAAAAGCGAAAAACCCAGGAGGCAATCATCTGCGTCAGCAGATATATGCCTCCTGAACTCATTTTTATCAAGCACCCCGCAAGTTTAACGAATTAGTTAGCACCGAAGCAAAAACGTGTTTTTCTGCGAAATCCCAGAAAGAAGTTCTAACTATTTTTTATCAAACACCCCGCAAGTTTAACGAATTAGTTAGCACCGAAGCAAAAACATATTTTTCTGCGAAATCCCAGAAAGAAGTTCTAACTATTTTTTATCAAACACCAGCAAGTTTAACGAATTAGTTAGCACCGAAGCAAAACGTATTTTTCTGCGAAATCACGGAAAGCGGTGCTAACTATTCGTTAAACTTGGCTTTTGCGAATAGTTGGATGTCTCAATCAAAACCTCTCTCTCAGGATCAATCCACCGCAAATTTCCGCTTCTGCTGCCCGAACCGATCCACTGTATATATTTTTATAAACATCCAATTCATTTCTTTGCGGCTTTTTAGATTCTTGCCAAGAGTTCCGCCGGTGTAAATGCTATAACTTTGCTCTTCATAAAATCCTTAAGATTTCTTGTAACAATATAGTCCGCATGGACAGACTCCGCAGTTGCACTTTGAACAGCATCCTCAAAATCCTTCCACTTCATTGCAACAGCCCTCTCCAAAACGGCAGGACTGAAATCAGCAAATTCAAAAATCAGGTTTAATTTTCGAAATACATCTTCAATTTGATCTGGTGTCAACTGTTTTCGCATAACATACATCATATTCGCATACGTTAAAGTCGAAAGATATCCCTTTGCCTGTTCTGTTTCACATAATTTCCATATCATAGAAGAATCTTTTACAAATTCCGGTCTGCTTAGAAGCACATCTAAAATGATATTTGTATCAACCAACAAAACCATATTTTTCCCTCAGGCTTTCTTCCTTAGCTTCATCCAAATCGTAATCTTCCTGCAAAATTCCGGTGAGGGAATCTGTCAAATAGGATACCGTCGCATCTTTTGGAATAAATCGCCCAACTTCTTTACCATTTTTTGTCACAATGATTTCCTGTCCAGACATCACCATACTAAGATATCTTCCAAAATTATTCTGCATTTCCGTCGCAGTTGCAGTCTCAACCATCATATCAGCACCTCCCGTAACAAGTCTTTCAATATTAGCTAATATTATTATATTCTATTTTAACTATTTTATCAATTACAGCGCAACAATATTCCCCACCAACCGATGTACCTGCTGCCTGGTTGCAATCGGGTAGATTTCCCGCATGTGTGCTGCGATTTTTTCTCCGGAGGAAGCCGCTGACTCTGCATAAGCGCTTGTCACATGATCCCGTCCCCAGAGATGCTCCGGCGTACAGTAAACGGCGACAGGCCAGCCGTAGGCTTCTCCCTTTTTGTTTTTTCGTTGGCGAAAATCTCTGACACAAAGATAAGTCTGCATCTGAAGCGCCGTAATCACGCCATCAAATCCTTTTTCGCCGCCCTTTCCAAAACCGGCTTTTTTCTTTAACTCACTGGAAAAATATTCTGCTTCGGCATTTTCTTCTAAATAGAAATCCATGATTTTCTTTTGCCGGATGGACGCCTTTTCATCATCCCAAAGCGCATCAAAATCATATCCGTCCCGCCTAAAGTTTGCAAAATACGGAAACCACTGCTTTGAAATAAAACCCGCTTTCTTATCAAAAAATTTTCCATAGGCGACTTTACTGCTTCGGGCAATGATCTCACGCCATTCCCAGGGATCGCATTTGGGATCACCGCTCCACCAATATTCCGGAGCAGTGCGCTCTTCCAGTGAAAACCCCGGAATCTCATTTTTAAAAAGCGGCAAAAATCCCACCTTATTGATATATTCCACTGCTTTATCGACTGTATGGATACATTCCGGGTCCTCCCGACTTACCCCATACATAATCCAAGTCCCGCTTTCGTTTCCCATTTTTTTCCTTTCATTTCTGCGCACGCTTTTTACGCATATCGAGTTTGTGTCAATTTATCCTCTGTTTTAGTCTGGCTTTTCTGCACCTAAAATTGCAATATTTTCTTCCTTCAAATCCCAAAACCAGATATCGTCCATTTCCGACGCTCCCTCCAAAAAGGATTCCCGCCATGTCCGGTACTTAGCTCCATCTACAGGCTCCATATCATAGTTTCCATCCCAGCCGGCAGGCAACAGATAATAAACGACACCGTCTTGATCTGCATCGATATCGTCCGGAAAAACGTCTCCCTGTTCCTTCGTCTTTGCCACGCTTTTATCCCATGCATCTGCTCCGCCACAGATTTCATACTGATCAGTTTCGGCATTATAGCGGTATAGAAAATATGGCCAGAATTCTCCGGCAAGTCCCTGATTATGCGACCATTCTGCTTCAATCACTCCATTGTCATAACAGGTCAGCGCCGGAAACTCACACAGCTCTACATAAGTGCCGTTATCTCCGTATCCCCAGATATATTCTACCGTATCCGCCATCGAAGCACCTGTCCAGTTGAGCAACAGCTCTTCTTGTCCATCGCCATCTACATCGTACAAAGCAAAATACGTGCTTTCCTGTCCATAGGTATCCGGCACTCCATGATCTGTTCCCTCGATTTTTCCGAAACAATATGCATCCCACAGGATTTTGCCAAACGCTTTTGTCTGTTCCTCTGCCGAAAAAGGCTCTGCCCCATAAACTGCAAGAACGCCATAATAAGTGCCTACGGTTCCCGCATCGGCAGTATATTGCCCAACGTCCTCAATTCCGTATCTTAAAAGAAAATAGTCCAGATCATGGAGCACCTTATAGAGTTCATTCGCATACTGCATCTCATGCGTTGTCCGTGCCATCCGCGCCAGATCCATCAGCTGCTGTAAATCTGCTGCCAGGGCTTCATTTTTTACAAAGGACTTCATTTCGGAAATCAAATCGATAAAAGCTGCCGCGTCAAAGCTATTCGTCACAATTCCAGGCTCCGTATAGGTTTCCGCAAATTCCTCTTCTGTGATATTTTCCGCTTTCATGATGACATTCTTCGGATAGATCGCCTGATGATACCACCAGCCCAGCTGAATGTCGCCTTTGCAGTCAAAATACTGCCAGTATGGGCTTTCTTTATCTGACAGCTTTTTAAAGAGGTTGTCGTTCAGATATGCGGATTCCATTTGAAGATTTGCAACTTTGATATTTTCCCTCAGTCTGGAAATTTCCGTCTCCGGCATCCCATCCAGCGTTTTTTCCCGCATGGCAAGGACTTCTTCTTTGGAGGGTCTTACGTTGTCGGAAGCCGACTTTGTTTCCGCTGTTTCTGCATCCGCGTCAGTCTGCTGCTGCATCACGGTTTCCGGAACGCCTGTCTGGGATTCCGTAAAATTACTTTCCGGTACCGCAGATACAGATTCCGAAAAACCTGCCTGCTGCCCGCAGCCGGTCAGGATAAAACATAATAAAATTGACAAAACGTATTTTCTGAAATATTTCATAATGGTCTCCCGCTCGGATGTTTCTCCATCCATGCCATGATACGCCAGCAGCTCATTCCATCCAAAAACAGCGGTTTGAAACTACATCACAAATTTCAAACCGCTGTTATTCCTGACAATAGACTGCTCACAAAGCATAGGTTCTATTGTTTCACTTTTGTTTTACTGCTCTTTTTGTTCAAAATGTAACTGTCCGTACCCTCACAGTTACGTGCAAAAATCCATTTCAAATCGGCTGTGCCGATAGGATTTTTGCCTTCCAGTTTAAGTTCTCTTACGGTCAGCGCAGTAAATGCGCAGACCTACTGCTCTTTTTGTTCAAAATCTTCAATGATCTGCGTAATCAGCTTCACGGTTCCATCAATACCAAGGATCGAGCTGTTTAAACAGAAGTCGTAGCTGTCTGCGCGTCCCCACTTTTTGGAGGAATAATAGTTGTAGTAACTCTGACGCTGTTTATCCTTCTTGACCATCATGTCTCTTGCCTTGGACTCGTTTAAGTCAGGATATTTCTTCACCAGACGTTTGATCTTCGTCTCTTCGTCCGCATAGATGAAGAAATGCAGGCAGTTTTTCATGTCGTGCAGCGCATAGTCTGCGCAGCGGCCAACCAATACGCACGGACCCTCTTTTGCGATGCTCTTGATCGCATCAAACTGTGCCAGAAAAACTTTATGGCTAATCGGCATATCCATAAAGGTGGATGTATTGTAGCCAAAAGAATAAGTATCCATGACCAGATTGTAAAGGAAAGAGTTGGTCGGACGTTCATCATGTGTCTTAATCATCTCTTCGCAAAATCCGCTGTCCTTGGCGGCTCTGGATAACAGCTCCTTGTCATAACATTTGATGCCGAAATGCTCCGCAAGCTTTTCCCCGATCTCACGGCCACCGGAACCAAACTGACGTCCAATCGTAATCACTGTATTCATAGCATCACCCTCTCTTCGTTGTTGATACTGTTATTATATACAATTCCCACGAAGAATTCAACTATTTTTTCGTCGTTTCCACCACAATCAACTGATAGGGATGCAGAATCAGATTGTCACCAATTCTCGTCACCTGCGGCAGATTGACAAAAACCACTTCCTCATAATCCTCTTTTAAGGTCAGGAAACGCTCTGCAGAGCTTTCATTGCAGATTACAGTCAGACACTGCTTACCGAGCGTTCTCTTAAATGCAAAAATCCTTTCCTGATCCTCGTACATCGGTTCGAACGTACCATAAGTCAGCAAATCACGGTATTCCTCCGACTTGCGGAAGCACAGCAAGCGCCTGTAAAAATTCAATACAGAACCGTATTCCTTTTCCTGCCGCGCCACATTGATCTCAGGATAATTCGGATTGACCTTCAGCCAGGGTTTTCCGGTTGTAAAACCAGCATTTTCCGCGTCACTCCATTGCATCGGTGTTCTGGCGTTATCACGACTTTCCCGCGCACAGCCAGCAAACGCCTTTTCTTCCGGGAATCCACAGGCAACTGCATAACGATAGTTGTCCAGTGTCATGATATCATCAATGTCTTCCAATTCGAAGGGACAGTTTGTCATGCCGATTTCCTGTCCCTGATATAAAAACGGCATACCGCGCTGCAGCACCTGCAGACCGGCAAGCGCCGATATGCTGGCAAAGCCGTAATCCTCGTCCGGGATATAGATCGTCGCACCACGCGCCATATCATGATTTTCGATAATATTTGCCTCAAATGCAATATCCCCAAGCAGCTCCTGGTTGACAAACACATCTTGTTTCCATTCGTCCGGGTTCATGTTCCGGTCAAACTCACACTGACAGGTTCCTTTTTTATAGCTTTGGATCGGATCAAAGGCAAACATCGTGGAAAAATATCCGTCCTCTCCGATAAATTCTTCCAGCTGCTCCCTGTCGACCTCGAACACCTCTCCGACCGTAAACGCATCGTGGGGCGCAAAGCAGCGTTCCTTTAATTCTCTTAAAAAGACGCCAATGCCATTTTTCGTCCCGCCGTCGCGCTTCTGCATCCGGGTGATGCTGTTGGTTAAAAAGCCTCTGCCGTCCGGCCCGTCCACCGGAAGATCTTCCCAGGTCAGGTCTTTTTTAATGTTGATGATCGCGTCAATCCGGAAGCCTGCGATGCCGCGGTCAAGCCACCAGTTGACCATCTTGTAGATTTCCTCTCGCAGGGCAGGATTTTCCCAGTTTAAATCCGGCTGCTCTTTGGCATAGGCATGGTAATAATATAAATTCTCCTGTCCGGGCAGCTTTTCCCAGACACTGCCGCCAAAATAGCTGCGCCAGTTGTTCGGCTCTTTTCCGTCTTTTCCCTCTTTCAGGTAAAAATAATTGCCATAAGGACCTTTGGGATCTGCAATCGCTTTCCGGAACCAGGCATGCTGATCGGAGCAATGATTGACCACAAGATCCATGATGATCGAGATGTTTTTCTTTTTGGCTTCTGCGATCAGACGATCCATATCCTCCAGCGTACCAAAACGCGGGTCGATATTCTCATAATCGGAAATATCATAGCCATTATCCACCATCGGGGACGGATAGACCGGAGAAAGCCATAAAATATCAACGCCGAGCTGTTCCAGATAAGGAAGCTTCTCGATCACACCGGTGAGATCTCCGACACCATCCCCATTTGTGTCTAAAAAGCTCTTCGGGTAAATCTGATATCCGATCTTTTCATGCCACCATTTTTTCTTCATTTGTCCTCATCCTCCTGTTTCGGATCGTTTTTATTCCAAAGCTCTGCTCCCTCTGTAAAGAAAAATGCCGCCATCTGGGAACGGGAAGAAAATTCCTGGGTTTCCAACAGTGCCTTTATTTCTTCTTTGCTGTAAAAGCGCGCAGAAATTTCCTCATTATCGGATGTATGGTCTGAAAAAACTCCGTCTGCCTCTACAAAGGCGATATAGGTTTTCGTATCGGAAAAACCGACTGCAGAATAGGAGGGCGGCAGGATCTTCAGCATTTTTTTCACCGAAAGTCCTGTTTCCTCATACAGCTCCCTGCGGATACATTCCTCGATCGTTTCCCCTTTTTCCTGCATTCCGGCGCATAGGTTGAAAATCGTTTTATTGATGCTCATGCGAAACTCCCTTAAAAGGAGCATTTTCCCATCCTGGAATGCTACAATAGAGACACCGCTTGCCCGTCTGCCAAGATCCTGCACATCTTCCAGCTCTTTTCGACTGACGATTTCGTAGGTTTTTAATTTGCCTGCTTTATTTTCATAGGACAGCTCATAATTTTTCAGATATTTGCCGTCCCACACCTTTTTCATGCCAAGAAATTTCATGCCTTTTCCCTGCCTGTCTGATCGATTTCAGTTATCGCTGTACCCCTGTGGGTTTCAGCCCCTTTAACTGCTCTGCCAGTGTGCCTTTGACCTTTTTGCGCGTCAGCTCCACCAGTCCAAGAGCAGTGATGTCCACGACGCGAACCGGGACCGGATCCTCTTTACAAAGGCTGCGCAGCTCCTCCAACAGTTCTTTTGCCGCCTGCCGGTCCTTCTGATTGATAAAGTCTATCAAAATAATACCGGAAAGATTGCGCAGCCGGATCTGGCGCGCTGTTTCCTGCGCCGCTTCTCGATTGATCAGGGCAAAGGTTTCTTCCACATTTTTGGAGCCGTCATATTTTCCTGTATTGACATCGATCACCGTAAGCGCTTCTGTTGGTTCGATGACCAGATATCCGCCGGATTTTAGCCAGACGCGCTTCAAAAGCGCTTCTTCCAGCTTCCCGGCAAGCCCATAGAGTGCAAACAGGTTCGGTCGGCTGTCTCTGTAGAACGAAATTTCCGGACATTTCGTGCCTCCCGGCAGCTCCGGAGTTCTTTTGTCGAACCGCTCCACGGAATCCGCTGCAGCGGAGGATATTTTTTTCTCTATACCGGATGCACCGCTGCCGTACAAGTCCTCCAGCGCGGTATAGACGAGCGTTTCATCTGTCACGATCTTATCCGGCAGCTGCTTATGTGAAAGAAGCTCTATCAGCCAGCCGGGGCGTTCCTCCGAAATCATGGAAAAGACCGTCCGGCTTCTGCCGACGCTTAAAAGCTTCTGCGCCTTTTCGAGAAGAGCGTTTGCCTCGCGTAAAAGGGCTGTATCCGCAGCATCCCCCGCCGCAGTCCGCAACACCAGTGTCATTCCATCCGGAACGGTTACACTTTGCAGCACTTCCCGGAAATGATCTGCCGTCTCTTTTGGGAGCTGCTTGGAATACCGCACGCCGTGTCCGCCGTCCAGAACGACTGCTGCCAGCCGCCCCTCCAGGCTGATCTTCGCTGTCAGGGCAGGCTCTTTTGTCTTTAATGCATCGCGCATCACCTGCACCAAAATCTCATCGCCTGCCAGCAGTCTGCCATCCCAGCGGCGATTCGTCAGCACCGGAGCCTGTGCTTCTTTGAAAGGCAGGTAACAGGTCTGTCCACCGGCGATCTCCACAAATGCAGCGTCAATATTTTTTACCACATGCTTGACTTTTCCGACGTAAATATTTCCCAGAAGCGACCGTCCCTCCAGATGGGGATGAACCTCTGTCAGTTTGTCCTTTTCCAAATAAAAGGAAGTTAAAACCGGTTCTGTATGTTCCTTTAAAACCGCTCTTGTGATCACGCATACACTGCTCAAAATGCTTCTCCTATCGCATCCAGCGGAACAAAGGAAGGCTCTTCTTTCGTTCCCGTATTCATCCAGGTTTCCATGCGCACGGTCTGCAGCTCAGTCTTTGACGCCTCCAGACCTGCGAGGGAAAGGACTGCATCCGTTACGAACTCCGGACGGATATTTCCGCCGCTGCTTGCATCTACCATAAATACCAACGCGCCGTCGTCGATGTGACAGTCATAAATACCGGACCGAATATCGACCTCTGCCGTGCTGCGCTTGGTTTCCTTTGTAATCCAGAGTTCCTTTTTGGAAAGCAGCCCGTCCACCGCGCCCTGACAGCCTGCAAAGCTCTTTTCGGGATCTTTAAATGCTACTGCATAGGTTGCCGCAGCGACGCTCGCCATCGCGTTTCCCGCCTTTTCCGGCAGCATCTTTACACTCAGGATATCGATTCCGTAAGGACATGCCTCCTGCAGGCGCTCCTTAAAATCCTCTGCGCCATCAGACGAAGCGATTTCCACGTCCATATATTCGCCCACGCTGCACAGTCCGACACCCAGTGGCGCAGCAAAGCTCATGACCTGATGCGGATTAAATCCATGTGTATACACAACATCCAGTCCGGCTCTGCGGATCGCCTTCTGGAAAAAACGCAGCACATCCAGATGTCCGGTAAAGCGCAGCGGACCATATTTTGCAAATTTTACACGTACCATCATACCGCATCCCCTCCTCTTTGTTCGAAACAGATTCCGCCGCCGAAGCGCGCAGCGCCGCAGCCCTGACACTGCATCTTACAGTTGGGCGTTACGACAGCCTCCGCCGCACGTTTCCATTCCCGCAAAAGGAAGGCTCTGTTTACGCCGCAGTCCAGGAAATCCCATGGGAAAACTTCCTCATCGCTGCGCGTTCTTGTCGTATAAAAGTCCATATCGACATTGCACTCCTGAAAGCAGTCCACCCAGGTCTGATACTTGAAATATTCGCCCCAGGCATCATAAATACAGCCTTTTTCATACGCCTTTAAAATCACGTCGGCAACCTTTCTGTCGCCGCGGGCAAACACGCCCTCTAAAACGCTGACGTCCGCCTCATGCCAATTGTATTTGATCCGCTTCTGGTTAAGCTGTTCACGCACCGCCTGCTTGGTCAGCGCTGCCTTATCCAAAAACTGTTCCTTTGTACACATCGGTGCCCACTGAAAGGGAGTGAACGGCTTCGGGATAAAGAAGGATGTACTGGAAACGATCTGTACCGGCCCGTTTCTCTTTTCTTTTGGAACAACCTCATAATAAAGGGCTGCAATCTTATTGGACAGCTCTGCGATCCCACGGATATCTTCTTCTGTTTCAAAGGGCAGCCCGAGCATGAAATACAGCTTCACGCGGCTCCATCCGCCCTCAAATGCAAGTCCTGCGCCCTTTAAAATCACTTCTTCGGTCAGTCCCTTGTTGATGACGTTTCTCAGACGCTGACTTCCTGCTTCCGGTGCAAAGGTCAGGCTGCTCTTTTTGACGTCCTGTACCTTTCCCATAACGTCTAAAGAAAACGCATCAATTCGCAGAGAAGGCAGGGAAATATTCACTTTTTTCTCCTGACAGGTCGTCATCAGGAAGTCTACCAGCTCTTCCAGATGGGAATAGTCGCTGGAACTCAAGGAGCTCAAGGAAATTTCTTCCTGACCGGTGCTGTCCAGCATCGTCGTCGCGTAATGCTTGAGGGTCTCGAGGCTCTTTTCGCGTACCGGACGATACAGCTGCCCTGCCTGACAGAAACGACAGCCGCGGATACAGCCGCGCTGAATTTCCAAAACGACACGATCCTGCGTCGCACGGATAAACGGAACCACCGGTTTCTCCGGATACGGCGCATTGTCGAGATCCATCACGATTTCCTTTGTAATCTTTGCCGGAACACCCTCCTTGGTCGGGACAAAAGATGCGATCGTCCCGTCCTCTTTATAGGATACTTCATACAGGGACGGCACGTACATGCCGGGCACTTCCCTCGCCGCGCGCAGAAGAAATTCCTGACGGCTGCCGCCTTTTTCTTTTACTTCTTTATAGACGTCCAGCAGCTTCCGGTACGCAGTTTCTCCCTCTCCGATGTAGAAGAGATCAAAAAATTCCGCGATCGGTTCCGGATTGTAGCTGCAGGGTCCGCCGCCAATCACGATCGGATCTTCTTCGGTACGGTCTTTTGCAAGCAGCGGAATCCCGGACAGATCCAGCACCTGCAGGACGTTTGTATAACACATTTCGTACTGCAGCGTGATGCCTAAAAAGTCAAAATTTTTCACCGGCTCCTGAGATTCCAGGGCAAACAGCGGAATTTTTTTCTCGCGCATGATTTTATCCAGATCCAGCCACGGCGAATAAACCCGCTCACACCACACATCGTCATAACGGTTGAACATATCGTAGAGAATCTGGATGCCGAGGTGAGACATGCCGATCTCGTAGACGTCCGGAAAACACATGGCAAACCGGACCATTCCCGGTGTAAGTGTTTTCATGACGGAATTGACCTCCCCACCGACATAACGCGCAGGAGAAGAAACACTCATCAGGATGTCATCCCCGAGAGCAAGCTTTCGCTCTCTGCCATTTGAAAGTTCTTCTGCACCGATACAGCGCTGTGCCAGCTGCCGTGCCGAAAGCCCTTCAATATTTGATGTTAATCTTTTCATTTTTCCCTGTTTCCTTACCATTTTTTATCTGCTGCCGGTGTGGCTTTAAAATATTCGGTACGGGTTGCTTCCCGCAGCCAGAACATAGAGCCCCGATAGCGCAGACTTTTCCCATTTTGAAAATGGACATTATGGTATGATTATAGGGTATTTCCGGCTTCGTTGCAAGGATGTATCCTGGAAAGTACATGCAGATCGGTTTCAAAGGGACTGATCCATTTCAGCAGGAATCACGATCTGAACCAGCGTATGATGTTCCTCATCCTGTTCAAACCGCATTTGTCCGGCGCTTCCATAGCGCAGGCGGATTCTTTCATAGACATTTCTGACGCCAAGGCTGTCGGAACAGACTTCGCCCTTCCCACATGCCAGCCGGTTGATCCGGTCGGTGTCCACGTCCGTCCCGTTATCCCAGACTACGATATACAGGCATTTTCCTTCCATCCAGATATGCAGACAGATCCGCGCATCTTCCCCTGCAAAATTTGCACCGTGGACGACGGCATTTTCAATGAGCGGCTGAATGATCAGCTTCGGAATTTTGATCTGATCCGCGGGAACCTGAATATCATAGGAAAACCGAATGCTCTGTTCATAGCAGCATTCCTGAATCCGGCACCAGCTGTAAATATTTTCCAGTTCTTCTTCCAGATGCACGATCGCATCCGGTTTTTTTAAGTTATAGCGGATCACTTTCGTCAGGCTTCCGAGCACCTGTGAGATCTCATTTTCCTGATGCAGCAGCGCCATGCAGGAAACAGAATTTAACGTGTTATAAATAAAATGCGGGTTGATCTGCGCCTGAAGTGCGCGCAGGTTTGCTTCTTTCTCTTTTTCAAACGCTTCCGCCAGCTCCAAATCCGCCTGCTTTAATTTTTGCATCAGTTCATTGAACGAACGATACAGCACGTCGATTTCCGCAGAAGATGCAGATTCCCCAATCATCTCTGTGCTGCCCCTTTTCATATGCCGGGAAAGTTCTTCGATCGGTCTGACGATCTTTCCGCTGACCAGCATGCTTAAAAGAATTGCAAAAATCAACACAATTCCTGCTACATACAAAATAATCCGGAACGCATCCAGCGCCAGAAAATGCACCTCGCTGATCGGCACCATCGTCACCAGATTCAACCCCAATGCGAGATTCCTTTTTTGAATCAGACAGGAAATCCCCTGATAGGTGCAGTTATGGATCGTTTCATCCGATCGTTCCAGCTCCCGATCCGAGAAATGATCCAGCGCGCCTGGGCTTGCATACACGGTATTTCCGGAGACATCCGTCAGAAAAACCTGTGTATTTTGTGTCATATGGTCCATCTGAATCCGACTGCTGATCCACGAGACGTCCAGCTGCAGGACAAGGACTCCGAGCGGATATTCCATCAGGCTTCCGTCCGCATACCGGCTGATTTTTAACAGGCGGGACACATAAATCCGATCCGGTTCCTCTGTTCTGGTAAACCAGTAATTTTCTCCGTCCTGCAGGATCGTCTTCTGGTACCAGTCCTGTGTTTTTACTTTCCGGGCAGAAAAAAATCCACTTTCTTTTTGATCCAGATCGTATATTTTGCTCAGATACGCTGCGAGCGGATAGGTATCCTCCACATACAGCTGGCTGACCGCTCCAAAGTTTTCTTCCCCGAAACAGGTCTGAAAGTAATCCTGGAACAGCTTCCTCCCTTCCTGATAAACCGCCAGATGACTATTTAAATCGCTATAATCTTTTTTGGGATCGAACCGGACGATAATCCCGGCAATGGGCGGAAGATTATTTTCCTCCACTCTTTCCATCGGATAAACCAGCTCGTCCGCCGTCCGAATCCGTTCCATCAGCTCTTCGACAGAATCCCCGTTGATTTCCATCGCCGTTTCCAACGCATCGAGGATATATCCGGCTGTCGTCTTTCGAAAGGAGAAAAAAAGTGTAAGCGTCAGTGTCAGGACGACGACCGCCAGAAGAACAATCATCATCAAACTGATTTTTGTCCGAATCCCAGTCATTTTGGAAGGTTTCTTCGGTTCTTTTTTCATTTTTCCTGATCCTTTAACTTTTCCTGATAGTATCTTCGCCGATACTCAGACGGCGACATTTCCAGTTTTGCCTTAAAAATTCGGTTAAAGTAGCTGACGTTTGCATATCCGCTCAAAACTGCGATTTCCTGAACGCTTTTATCGCTGTCCATCAGAAGCGCCATCGCGCGCTTTAACCGTTCTTCCCCGATGTATTCCGCCAGCCCTTTTCCGGCTTCTTTGGAAAAAATCCGCCCCAGGTATCCGGCGGACAGATGCAGGGTATCCGCCAGCCTGGAAACGCTGAAATCCGGCTCTCCCATATGTGCCTTTACCTGCTGGTAAATCGCATACAGCGTGCTGTTTTGGGCACTTTCTTCGGGGTCCGGCACCCACGGCTTTTCTGCATGCGGCTGGGCAAAGCGTCTCTTTGCCGCCTCCTGGACAAGCTTTTTTAACTCGTTTAAATTATCGGGCTCTAGCGGCTTTAAAATATAATCCTTCACACCGTGCACGATTGCGAGCCGCGCCGTTGTGAAATCTTCATAAGCACTGAGGAAAATAACGTCCACCTCTGTCCCGAAACGCTCCCGGACTTTCACACACAGCTCTGCGCCTCCCATAACCGGCATTTTCAGGTCGGTAATCAGAAGATCCGGAGGTCTCCGTTTCATTTTTTCCAGTGCTTCTTCTCCCTGATGGCAGACAATCGGCGTATAATATCCGTATTCTTTCCATGGAATCAGCTGTTCTAAGCAGCGGCACAGATTCCTGTCATCATCGACAATATAAACCGTAAACATATCTGTCTCTCCTGTTAAAACAATAGAATGCACGCCTGTGAGCATTCTGTTTCCATGCATAAAATGTTCCGGCGCTACCTGCCGGAGTCCTCAACGCACAGAAACACCCCTTTGTGTTTCTGCCAGATATATCTGACATTGTAGCACAAACGGATGTTCTGTGAAAATGATTATTCTTTCCTTTGTTTTTTATCAGTTCTGCGAACTTTTCCAGGCATCGTACTGTGTCTGAATCTCTGTCAGGATCTTGTCCATTCCCGCCTGCTCGATCGCATCCAGATATTTTGGCAGATATTCCTCCGGATCATAGAAACCGCAGTTCATCAGAACCTGATATTCATTCATCACATTGTCCAGCGCCGTGATTTCCGTACGCACATTTGTGCTGTCAAACCGAAATCCCATAATCTTCTGCGGGGTTGCGGCAGCGTTTGCCTCTGTGTACTGTTCCTTTTTATCTGCAGATTCCGTCGAAGAAAGAGAAGGAACTTTGTAGTTTGTCGCTTTCCAGACCTGATTTGTCCAGCCTGCGTTTTCAGAAACCGTTACAACACCATCTGCATCCTTCGTGTAATCTGTTCCTTCGATCCCGTATACGAACAGATCCGCAAGGGTAGTGTCTGTATTGAGCAGCTGCAGATATTTCAGGCAGGCGTCTGCTTTTTTGCTCTTTGCACTGATCGCCCAGCCGGAACCAAGCGCACTGTCGGAAGTGATCTTGTTGTCTGTAATCTGAATTGCATAAACCGGAACGCCGTAACGGTCGCTTGCACTGTTTTCATTATCCGGAACAGTGTTCCAGATGGAAATACCATAGTCGCCTGCGCTCCGATAGGTGTCTTTATTGACATCCGCCATGGTATTTTCCTCTTTCCAGTAGCCTTTTTCTTTCCATTCATGCATCAGTGTGAAATAGTCCTTTGCAGCATCCGTCTTTAACAGCTCAACGATTTCGCCGGTGTTTTCATCGACGCCAACCTCGGTGCCTTTATTTAAAATGCTGTCGTAATGATTGGCAAAAATATCCGGATAAATGCCCCAAAGCTCTGCGATTGGCAGGCTTACTTCGTCTTTTACCGCTTCCAGATAAGGTTCTACTTTTTTCAAATCACTGTATCCGTTTAACTCAAGAGACTGAAAATCAATTCCTTTTTCCTCTTTGACTTTATCTGCCAGTGCCTGCGGCGTAATTAAACTATAACCGCTGAAGCTCTCTTTATAGTTCGGAATCGTATAATTTTTCCCGTCGAATTTCGTGGAATCCCAGATTTCTTCCGGCATCACACCGTAAAGTTCTTCGTACTGAGGCAGAAGATCTGTCAGATCCATCAGCGCGTTGCTCTGAATCAGTTCATCGAGGCCGGTCCAGTTTGCCATAAAGCAAAGATCCACATCATCTGCTGCTGCCAGATCAAGTTTTACGGTATTGTTGTAATCGCCGGAGCTGATCGGTTTTAACGTCACAGTGACGCCGATTTTATCTGCCGTATACGCGTTCATGGCATCCTGTACTGCCTGCTGGTCAGCCTGTCCCGCTCCGTCAAACAGATACCAGTTGATATTTACAACATCGCCTGTCGCTTCTGTAGTTGCTGCTGCAGTATCTGCAGTCGTTTCTGTGCTTTTGCTTTCTGATGCAGTTTCTGTTTCTGCGGTTGTGCTCTGACTGCCACAGCCTGAAATCATTCCGGCTGCTGTTGCGCATGCCAGCATGAACGCCAGAAGTTTTTTCTTTTTCATTGTGTTCCCTCCTGTTGCCTGTTTTGGCTTTCTCTTTTTTATATAGTTGTATATATCATCATGGCAGAAACAGACTGCTGCTGTCTGTTTCATTGTCTTCCCTGCTGTTTCTGCCATGTGACTGACACATTTATCCTTTCACACTTCCGACTGTCAGACCTTTTACAAAGTACTTCTGGAAAAACGGATAAATTACCATGATCGGTCCGAGAACCGTCAGAAGAATTGCCATTCTGCCGCTGTTTTGCGGAATATTCTGAGACATGGACGCGTAAACATCCGTCGGCACATTTCCCGCATTCTGCATCAGGAAATTGATATTGTTTTCAATGCGCACCAGCAACAGCTGCAGCGGCGTTTTGGACGGGGAGGTGATATAAATCATCGCGCCCTGCCATTCGTTCCAGTATCCGACCGCCATCATGAATCCGACGGACGCCAGGGCGGGTTTCATCATCGGCGCTGCAATCTTCCAGAAAATCGTCCTTTCCCTTGCTCCGTCAATCTTTGCCGATTCAATCAGCGCATCCGGGATATTCGACTGGATGTAAGTCCGTAAAATGATGACGTTCATAACATTCATTGTTCCCGGCAGAATCAGAACAAGCAGGTTATCTTTTAAATGATACATCGTCGTGTTGACCAGGTAGGAAGAAAGCAGTCCACCCGAAAACAGCATTGTAATCAGCATCATCACAGATAAAAAACCGCGCAGTTCAAAATTTTTCCGGCTTAATGTATAGGCAAACATGGACATGATCACCAGCCCGAGAACTGTTCCTCCTACTGTAATCAGGATCGTTACCGCATAGGAATTGACCAGCTGTCTTCCAAACGACCCGACATATTCCCACGCTTTTAAAGACCATTGCTGCGGAAAGAAGCTGAAACCATTTTTATTGATGCTCTCGTCACTGGAAAACGATACGATCACTACCAGAATAACCGGGAGCAGACAGATTATAGTATAGAGAAAAAGTACAAGCCCAAGTATCCACTGTCCTAATCCAACTTTCTTCATTATCTTTCGTATTCCTTTCCTGAATGTTTTTCAGAACAGAGCGTTTTCCGGTGCAACTTTGCGCACAACCAGGTTCGTTGCAACCATCATGACACATCCGATTACAGACTGGTACAGCGTGGTTGCCGCTGTTGTGGAGTAGTTGCTGGCCGTCATGACCGCATTAAACACATAACTGTCGAGCACCTGCGTCGTACTGTAGAGCGCGCCCGAGTTCTTTGTCACCTGATAGAACAGGCCGGTATCGGAATGCATGATATTTCCCAGTCCCATCAAAACCATCACGACCACCATCGGAATCAACATCGGCAATGTAATATACCACATTTTCTGTCTGGCATTTGCGCCGTCCAAATCTGCCGCTTCATACATTTCCTGATCGATTCCCGTCAGCACGGACAAATATAAAACCGAACCGTATCCGATGTTTTTCCACAGATTGACTAAAACCAGAATCAGCGGCCATTTCCCGGCTTCCATATAAAAGTTGATGGATTTTCCGCCCATCGATACAATCAGACGGTTGATTAAGCCGGTATCGCCTTTTAGTCCCGCATATACGATAAAGGAAACGGCGATATAAGAAATGAAGGTTGGCAGGATCATGCAGCTCTGCATCACCTTTCCCGCTCTTTTTCTGACAAACTCATTGATTCCGATTGCAAGCATGACGTTTCCGATCGTCCCGGTCAAAGTAAAGATCAGATAGTATCCGATCGTATTGCGTGTGATCCGCCAGAATGTACTGCCCACCAAAAAGATGTAACGGAAATTATCGAATCCGCACCACGGGCTTTTGAACACGAGTGTAAAGTCGAATTTTTTAAATGCGAGAATCAGACCGTACATCGGAACGTAGGAAAACAGGATCATGATCAGTACCCCCGGCAGCGCCATCAGACACAATTCCCTGTTTTTCCAGGTGTTTTTTAGCAAACGCATAGAAGCTTTCCCCCTGTCTCTTTTGTTTTTCTTACCTTCTGAAGCTATTATAAAATCAGCACTTTGTTGTCCTCAATCGCACTTTTTATTCTTTCTGACACTTTTTTGTCCACTTTAAAATTCCAAAGCTGCAGCGCTTTTGGCAGTTTTTTCAAACACCGACACCTCCAGCTGTCTGCTGATGACCTCTGCTGCATTTTGACCCTGCCAGTCAATCTGATTTTTGTCCAGATAGATGACGCCTGCAAACAAAATCAGGCAGATTGCCAGCCGAAGCCCGAACAGCGACCCCTTGTGACCCTGCTCTGCATTCCCTGCACAGGGATAATCCGCTGATTCCGCATCGCCATATCCACACAGCGTTTCATTTCCTTTTCCGCTTCCATACAAAATCTCCTCCCGGGTTTTTACCTTCATTCGGTTTAAGTTCTGCTCCTGTCGAAGATATCTGGTCAGTTCCATCTTTCTTTCTGTATCTGTCATCGTGTCTCCTTTCTACCGCAAGTATAGTTTACATAAAAATATTATGTAAACTGCTATCAGGCATTTGCCTAATTATCTGTATGAAGAAGCGCGATAAAAAAGAAGCCGGGCGCCGAACCCTTTTTGCTTTCAAAGGATTTGACGCCCGGTCTTTTCTCTTTTTTTATCTAAATTTAATGCGCAGACGCACCTGCCGCGCTACGCTGCTTCCCTATACATTTTTATCGGTTTGCCAGCTCTGTCGTGACCTCTTCCCAGGTCACGCCTTTTTCTGCCATCAGCACCATCATATGGTACAGGAAATCAGCGATTTCATATTTGATTTCGTTCGGATTGGGGTTTTTTGCTGCGATGACGATTTCTGTCGCCTCTTCCCCGACTTTCTTTAAGATCTTGTCAATACCTTTATCAAACAGATAGTTGGTATAGGAGCCTTCCTTGGGATGCTCCTTACGGTCCTCGATCACCGAAAATACCTCTTCAAAGACCTTCATCGGATTGTGCGCTTCCTGCTTGCTGCTGCGGTTCTGGATTTCGTTAAAGAAACAGCTGTAGGAACCGGTGTGGCATGCCGCGCCGACCTGTGTTACTTTTGCAAGGATTGTATCCAGGTCGCAGTCCGCAGTCAGAGAATGCACATACTGATAGTGTCCGCTGGTTTCTCCCTTTAACCAGAGCTCGCTGCGGCTTCTGCTGTAATAAGTCATGCGTCCGGTGCGCAACGTCTGATTGTAGGCTTCTTCGTTCATATAGGCAACCATCAGCACGGCATCGGTTTTCACATCCTGTACAACCACCGGAACCAAACCGTCTGGTCCCTTTTTCAGATCGGAAAAGGCATAGGCCGCCCCTCTGTCCTCTACCGGAATTTTATTTTCCCGGCAAAGGGCTTTGATCGCGGAAATCTCTGTTATGTTTTCATTGACCAACTTACCGGAAATACCGCTGATATTGGCATAGGAAAGCACCTCGATGAGCTTTTCCAGGGAAACCTCCGGCAAAAAGGTTACCACCGGAACCGGAGACATCAGCGCAGCCTCCGCCGTTGCACCGGGACAGAACAAAAATACGTTGGAGGTATATTCCTTTAGCAGCTCCTTTTCCTGTTCCAGAAGCGAAATATCTGCAACGCCCGCTGCGATTTTTTCTTTGCCAAATTTCAGAGAGACCTCTTTTGTCAGCTCCAGCTGCACCGGATCGGCATAATCCAGCATCACCTGCTGGCAGCCTGCATATAACAGTTTTTTCACATCCTCCATTCGGAAAATGTGTCCGCTTCCAATTACCGGAACCGCCGTATTCTGACAGATTTCCCGCAGAACGTCCAGATCCTTTTCATGCTCTGCATCGTTCTCCGAAAGCAGACCGACATAAATTGCATCGCATTCGTTTTCGCTGTAGCTCTCCGCCAGCGCGACCGGCGTTTCCTCGATTCTGCATGTGCCCTCTCTGTCCTGATACGCGACCTCATTTTTGAGGTACATGCATGCCATAAATTTTTTTGTATTCATTCTGATCCTCATTTCCAGACAGCTGTTCTGCATCCGGTCTGGTTCAGCCAGACGACTGCCCGATATGTATTCTGTATGTTACAGGCTTCCCTTTGTGGAAAGCACGCCGTCTAACCTCGGTTCGTTGGATACTGCCATATCAAGTGCCTTGGAAAACGCCTTAAACATCGCCTCTGCAACATGATGTCCGTTGATGCCGTCCAATACCTTGATATGCAGGTTCATACCTGCACTGTAGGAAACGGCATAGAAAAACTCCCGGATCAGCTGAGTATCCAGCCCGCCGATCATCGGAACATTAAATTCGTAATCAAAATTGAAATAGGGACGTCCGCACAGATCCACTGCGCACGCAACCAGCGCGTCATCCATCGGCAGCAGAAAATATCCGTAACGTTTGATTCCTTTTTTGTCTCCGACTGCCTCAGCGATCGCCTGCCCGAGTACGATTCCCGTATCCTCTACGGTATGATGTCCGTCCACAAACAGATCTCCGTCCACTTTTACAGACAAATCAAAAAATCCGTGCCGTGCAAAGCCGTCCAGCATATGGTCGAAAAATCCGATGCCGGTATCAATATCCGCGTTGCCGGTGCCGTCTAAGGAAAGTGTCAGTGCAATTCTGGTTTCTTTTGTATCGCGTTTTATACTCGCCGTTCTTTCCATCATCAGTCCTCCTTTTCAAAACGGACACGGATGGAATTGGCATGCGCCGTCAGTCCCTCATTTTCTGCAAAGCACTCAATATCCTGATGGATCTTTTCCAGCGCCGGTCTGGAATATGAAATGATGCTCGTCTTTTTCAAAAAATCATCTACATTTAACGGGGAGAAAAATCGTGCCGTACCATTTGTCGGAAGCACATGGTTTGGACCTGCAAAATAGTCCCCCAAAGGCTCAGAGGAATACTCCCCAAGGAAGATCGCTCCGGCATTACGGATTTTTGTCATCATGGCAAAGGGATCCTTCGTCAGAATTTCCAGATGCTCCGAAGCAATCTCATTGGCAGTGTCCGCTGCCTCATCCAGAGAATCTACCAGCAGAATATAGCCATAATTGTTGAGGGATTTTTCGATGATCTCGCGTCTTGACAGGTTTGCAACGAACCTGTCCACTTCAACAGAAACCTGATCCGCTAAAGTCTTACTGGTGGTGATTAAAATGGCACTGGCCAGCTCGTCATGCTCTGCCTGGGACAACAGGTCTGCCGCCACATAACGGGGATTTGCCGTTTCATCTGCGATCACCAGAATTTCACTGGGTCCTGCGATGGAATCGATGCTCACATAGCCGAAGCATGCTTTCTTTGCCAGGGCGACAAAAATATTTCCGGGGCCGGTGATTTTATCTACCTTCGGGATGCTCTGTGTGCCAAATGCCATGGCTGCGATGGCCTGTGCGCCGCCGACCTTATAGATCTCATCCACACCGGCGATATGTGCAGCAACCAATGTACCAGGATTGACCTTTCCGTCTGCTCCGGGAGGGGTTGTCATGATGATACGCTCCACGCCCGCAACCTTTGCCGGAAGCACGTTCATCAGTACGCTGGAGGGATACGCAGCCTTTCCACCGGGCACATAAACGCCGGCAATCGCGATGGGCAGAATCTTCATGCCGAGGATCGTCCCGTCCGGTTTTGGGTCAAACCAGCTGTTTCTCAGCTGTTTTTCGTGGAATGCACGGATATTTGCCGCACTTTTTTTCATAACCTCCACAAAGTCTGCATCCACCTTCTGATATGCCTCGTCGATTTCTTCCCGGGTTACGCGGATGTGGGCTGCATCCATTTTGCAGTGGTCAAACTTCTCTGTATAGGAAAAGAGCGCCTCGTCGCCGCCTTTTTTCACCGTTTCAATAATTTCCGCCACAGCACTTTCGTACTGTCCGTAGTGGTTCGGGCTTCTCTGAAGCAGATCCTCCAAAAGTCCTTTCTTGCTTTCTGCCGTCAATTTGACAATTCTCATCGGTTTTCCTCATTTCCGCCGCCTTGGCTTATGCTTCCTCCAGCTGTTTACGCAGCCTTAAAATAATCTCCCGGATCCGTTCCGATTCCATTTGCATGCTTACCTGATTGACGATTACGCGCGCAGACAGCTCACAGATTTCCTCCAGCACGCCCAATCCGTTTTCCCGCAGGGTCGAACCGGTTTCCACGATATCGACAATGACATCGGACAATCCAACAATGGGACCCAATTCAACAGAACCGTTTAATTTGATGATGTCGACCGTCTGATGCTTTTTATTGTAAAAATAGTCCTTTGCGATCACCGGATATTTGCTTGCTACACGAATTCTCTCATGATGCTGCAAAAGCTCCCGCGCCGATTCCGGACCGCAAACGCACATCCGGCATTTGCCAAAGCCAAGATCCAGCACTTCATAAACCCGTCTTCCCTCTTCCAGCAAAATATCCTTACCGGTCACACCGATATCTGCAGCTCCGTATTCCACATAGGTTGGCACATCCGGTCCCTTTGCCAGGAAAAATTTCAGTTTTAATTCTTCATTGACAAAAACAAGCTTCCTGCTGTTTTTATCCTTCATCTCTTCACAGGTAATTCCAACCTGTTCCAAAAGAGACAGCGTTTTGTCTGCCAGACGCCCTTTTGTCAGGGCGAAGGTCAGGTATCTATCTTCTACCATTTTCATGTCCCCTATTTGGTGTTCTAACATCGTGCACTCTATGATTTCAACTGCTCGCAGCTTCCGTCTGCATGAATAAGCATCGCCTCTCTGCGCAGTCTTCCTCTCAAATCTGCCCGCCTGCAGTCCTGCTTACAGACAACCGGGATCAGCTCTGCAGAAACACCTGAAAGCCGCAGCTGATTCGCCTTTTTCAGTGCTGCATCGTAGCTGTCCGGCGTGTAAAACAAAAGGCAGCCATCCAGACCGGTATGCGGCTTTTTATTTTGTCTCGAAAGGGCTTCCAGAACATCATCCACAACGACGACAAATCCGATGGCAGGTGCATTTTTTCCAAAATAGGAAAGCAGCTTATCATAGCGTCCACCTGTCACGATGGCATCTCCGACACCATAGGTATATCCCTTAAAAATCACACCGGTATAATAATTGTACTGATTTAACAGCCCGAGATCAAAGGAGACATATTTTTCTGTTCCGTATTTTTTGAGCACCTCATAAAGTGCCTCCAGGCGTTCAATCGCCTGCAGGGAACGCTCGTTATCCACCTGCATTTTCGCACTTTCCAGATCCTGTGTCCCTTTGACAAGATCCGCAAGCCCCAAAAGCACCTGTGCATAATCCTTGCGCACTCTTTGTTCCTCTAAAAGCTCCTGGGCACCGAAATAGTTCTTGGCGGAAATAAAGTCGCGCAGCTTTAATTCCACTTCTTCGTTTAAGCCTGCCTGTGCGCAGATCCCCTTAAAATATTCCACCTCGCCGACTGTGATCTGCAGATCGGTCAGACCGCAGTTTTTCAATGCTTCGACGACAAGGCTGATCATCTCGGCATCTGCCTCCACAGATGGCTCAAGCATCAGCTCCGCTCCCATCTGGGTCACTTCTTTTAATTTGCCCTGCAGGTTCGACGTATTCGTAAACGTGCTTCCGCTGTAGGTAAAACGAAGCGGTGCGGTCTCATCCATGAAATATTTTGCAGCGCATCTGGCACAGGAGGGCGTAAAGTCCGGGCGCAGCGCCAGGGTATTGCCTTCCTTATCGAAAAATTTATACAGCTGGGAAGAAGGCGTCGTGCCGATCTCCTTACTGTAAACATCAAAAAATTCAAACGTCGGGGTCTGAATATCCTGATACCCGTACAAATGGATCGTATCATGCAGCTTTTTCTCCACAAAAAGCTTACGCGCATATTCTTCTCCGTAAACATCCCTTACACCCTCCGGTGTATGAAGCAAGGATTTATTCATCGTTGGATCTCCTTTGCACTTTATCATGCTACCGTATTAGCATATGAAATCCTGTATAGAATATCAGATTTTTAAAATGCTGTCAACTCAAGTTCTTTGCCGTCCAGCACACATTTTATCAACTCGTCGCTGTCATATTCCAGTTTCAGGGAAAAAAACGGACGGTTTTCCTGCAAAAGCTGAAAAAATACGCGGTCACCTTCCCACAGATTTAAGCTTTCCAGCTCTTTTATCAAAACCCATTCCAAATCACCCTCCGGGCAGTTATAATCCAGGGTCCCCTCCCAGCCATCTGCTGTATACAGGCACATGTACTGCGTTTCCACATCCTTTAACGCAAACGTTACGATTCCTCGAAACCGATAGGAGGTCAATGTCAGACCGGTTTCTTCCTTTACTTCCCGAAGCAGGCAGTCCTCCGGACTTTCATAGGCGAGTGCATGTCCACCGACACCGATCCATTTGTCCTGATTGACGTCATTCTTTTTTTTGACACGATGCAGCATCAGATAGCTGTCGTCTTTTTCCAGATAACATAGCGTCGTCATTGTCCCGATCAGGGAATTTCTTTCTTCTCTGTTCATATCATTCCTCCCAGCTCTCCGGCCGATCCTCCAAGTCCTTTTGTAAAAGATCAAGATACGGAACAAGAACACCGTTTTTTTTCGGCAGGAAATACTCCGGGTTTAACTCGTCCAACCGGAAGCTTTTGCGCCCGCCCTCCTGCGCCCGATCCCAGAAATAGCGCAAATGTGCGTAGGGGAGATAATAAAACTGTTCCCGATGCGAATAGTAGATCAGAAAAAAAGCAATGCCCTTCTGTTTTTCAAACCGATCCATAAACGCTACCTGATGCCTGTGAATGTTTTGCAGGGCAAAGGTATCCTGGGCACATTCCTTTGCATCAAAGCAGACCGGAATGCCCTGTACAACTCCGATATAGTCTACCGTACTTTTCTGGTCAAAATATGCCAGCGTGATGTGCCTGTGCTCCTTGTCGATTTTGATCGGCGTAATCGGGGTCGGGATCTTCTGGATCAATGCCAGATTACTTTCCAGATATTTTTCATTCGTGCGGTTGATCAGATCCTCCAGTGTTGATCCCCGCAGTCCTCTTGAGTTCCAGGTTGCCATGTGATTGTTCCATCTTTCGTTATAGTATAAAAAGCCTGCGATACGGCTGCCGCCAGGCTTTTTGTCCTGCGGTTTAGGGCTGTATTCCTGCCGCCAAAAGCAGCTTCTGAAAATCCTCCGGCAGCGGACAAGTGATGCCGCCTGTCGGTAAAATGCCAGAGGCAGCGTCCTTCTGGCGGATCTGCCATGCATGCAACAGCTGCCTGCCGATTCCGTAGGTTTGCTTCAGGGTTCGATTGACTGCTTCGTTTCCGTATTTCGGGTCGCCCAGCAAAGGATGCCCTGCCCATGCAAAATGTGCGCGGATCTGGTGCGTCTTGCCGGTAAACAACTCTGCCTGTGCATAAGTGACCGTCCCGATGCCGGGAAGCTCCAGGCAGACGAGGGGTTCGATCCCTGTTTTGATTTCGTCCGCGCCCTCCGCAGGCTTTGTTAAAATTTTAACCTGATTTTTTTTCGTATCCTTCAAAAGATAACCGGTCAAAATCTGTTTTTCCCTTACTTCCCCGAGCAAAAAGAGCCGATAATACTTATGAATCTGCCGGTTCCGGATCAGCCCTGTGAGTTTCTGCGTTCCCAAAAGGCTTTTGCCGCATAACAGCAGTCCGCTCGTGTTTCGATCCAGACGGTTGCACACCGACGGATGGAAGGTCGCCAACGCTTCGGCGGTCAATTTTTTTTGAGACAACAAATATCCGATCAACCATTCGTTTGCAGAAAAATCCGTCACAGACGCCTTCTGGGAAAGCACGCCAGCCGGTTTATCCAACGCCAGAATATCTTCGTCCTCATATAAAATGCGAATATTTTTCAGTTTCTCAAATGCCAGAAGATATTCTTTTGTTTCCGCCCCTGCCGCCTTTTTTTGCGCGCTGTAGTCTGCAGGAGGTGCCCCGAACTTTTCCAGCGTTTCCCCTGCCAGAAACAGCTTTACCTCATCACCGATTAAAAGAATTTCCTTTCCGGTACATTTTTTCCCGTTCAGAACAATATTTTTTTTGCGCATCATCTTGTAAAAAAAGCTGATTCCGGCTTCCTTCATATATTTATTTAAAAATTTGTCCAGCCGTTGTCCGGCTTCATTTTGCCCGATCGTTACTGCACGCATCCGCTTTTCTCCTTATAGACTGATCGCAAATAAAAGTGCTTTGATCCGCGCTGTCCGCTCCGTTTCTTCTTCCGTGTTATCGCCCGCAGCGGATGCCTTTTCCAGCTCGTCCAGCCGGTTTAAATACTTCGGCAGCTCTTTAAAAATCCGGATATGTACCTCCGAAAGCTGATTCCGCAGAAACATACCCTCCAGATGCTTCTCACAGCCCTTTATGTCTGCGAATGGATCCGCCATATAGCCGATCAGCTCCACCCCGGATAATGCCATATGCTGTACCTGATAAGTACGTTCGTAGCTGGTAAATTCCAGATCGGTAAGGCTTTCCGCTGTCCTGATTTTTGCAGAGATTTTGCGGTAATCCGATTCGGAAATTTCATGACAGCGAAGCAGGGCGATCAGGTTTGCCGCGCTCCGGCACGCCGGAAGACAGCCAAGCACCGCAACGATCGTCAAAAGGTTCTGGTTGGAACCGGTCGACCAGATGCCCATTGCGTATACTGCAAAAGAAATGGCAAACAGCGCAAGCGTTTTGCAGATGGACATTTTTTTGTTCCAGGCAAGGTATCCCTTCTGCCCTTTATTCTGATTCTTTTTCTTCTTCAATGACTTCGGTTCCTTTCTCTCGCATTTTCTGTACCAGACAGATGACCGGATCCTGCGGCAGCAGCCGTGTCATCGCCCAGAACGCCTGAATCGGCAGACTGCAGACGGACATCGGACGGTTTTTGCTGCTGGCGCGCAGCGCATCCTTGACCACCCGATCTGCCTCCACCATCGTATACTGTTTCATCGCAAGCGTGGATGCATAGTGCTCCGCCACTTCGAAAAATTCTGTTTTAACCGGTCCAGGGCAAACCGCCGTCACATAAATCTGACGTTCCTTCAGCTCTGCCCGAAGCGCCTTGGAAAAGCTCAAAACGAACGATTTTGTCGCCGCGTAGACGGAAAATCCCGGCTGGGGCAAAAATGCCGCACTGCTCGCCAGCTGAATGATCCGGCTCTTGGCCCGCATATAGGGCAGACATCCATAGGTTACTTCCAGAAGCGCCCGACAGTTTAAATCTACTTCGCCGGTCTGTTCTTTGATCGGAACCGCCGTAAAATCTCCCATCATGCCGTATCCGGCGCAGTTGATGAGCATGCGCACAACCGGCTTTTCTTCCGCAAGGCTCTCTGTCAGCACTGTCATATCCGCTTCGTTTGTCAAATCAAGCGGCAAAATCTTTACGGTATGCTGCATGCCGGAAGCGATTTCCTTTAACCGGCTTCCGCGTCTTGCGATCAGCCAGAACTCGTCCACGGAATGCAGTCCCCGATCCAGCTGCATGGCAAATTCCCGTCCCATTCCGCTGGAAGCACCTGTAATCACCACAATATTCATAGTTTCCCTCATTTCTGCGCACGTTTTTTTGCGCATATCGAATTTGTCTCTTTTCCGTCTGTTTACACGCCCAGCTGCGCTTTTTCTTCTTCCGTCAGCGCGCGCCAGCTTCCTTTTGAAAGCGTCTCATCCAGGACGAGGGCACCCATCGACAGACGTTTTAAATACACGACTTCGTTGCCAACTGCCTGCAGCATCCGCTTGACCTGATGGAACCGTCCTTCTGTGATCGTCAGAAGCAGTCCACAGTCGGTATCCGAAAGCAGTTTTGTCTTTGCGGGCGCAGTCGGCGTTTCGTCCCCGATCTCAACGCCTGCTTCCAGCTTTTCGCACATCTGGCTCGTCACCGGCTTCTTCGTATGCACGAGATAGGTCTTTGGCACATGCTTTACAGGGGAAAGCAGCCTATGCGCAAGCGCCCCGTCGTTTGTAATCAGCAAAAGCCCCTCAGTGTCCTTGTCCAGCCGTCCAACCGGGGAAAGATCTTTTCCCGGAGCGTCCACAAGCAGGTCAAGCACCGTCTGATCGTGATGATCCCGCACCGCGGTCACAACGCCTGCCGGCTTATGCAGCATATAATAAAAATATTTCTGATAGGAAAAGCTGTGTCCATCCAGCGTAACCATATCCTTTGTTTCGTCCACCTTCTGTTCCGGTGATTTTGCGGTTTCCCCGTTTACGGTTACCCGTCCTTTTTTGATAAATGCCTTCACCTCGCTTCGGGTTCCGGCTTCCATTTCACATAAATATTTGTCCAGTCTGATCAAAATGTTCCTCCCGGTCTAATTTTTCTGTTGTCCACATACTGTTAAGTATACTATACTCTGAAAGTCTTTGGTAGAATCAATGCGCAGAAAGCTGTTTCTCTTTTTCTTTTTCGGAACCCTTTCTATCCTGTGTCTGTTTCTGCTGCGCTTTCCTGCGCAGGCCGGAGCGCTCGCCGCCAACGGTCTGACACTCTGGTTCTCCAAAATGATTCCTGCTCTGTTTCCGTTCATGATTCTGTCCGGTCTCTTTCTTTCCACCGGCTTTTCCAACCTGCTCGCACGCCTGGCAGCGCCCGTTTTGCAGCCTGCTTTCCAGACAACTGATGCTTGCCTGTTCTGCATCCTGACCGGATTTTTCTGCGGATTTCCGATGGGTGCGCGAGTCTGTGCACAAAGCCTTCAGCAAAAGAAAATTTCCCGCCGGGAAGCTTCCTGGCTGCTCGCCTTTATAAACAATATCGGACCGGTCTATTTTTCCGGCTATGTCCTGACGCTGTTTCCGGTACGTACTCCGCTGACGGTCTGGCTTGGTATGTATCTGCTGCCGTTTCTGTACGGAATGGTGCTGCGGTACACGCTCTACCGCGATCTGCCAACGCAAAGTGTCAATCGCGTCTTTGTCCCGGCTTCTGTCCGCAGCCAGGCAAACACCCCAGCTAGCCCTACAGGTACGCCCCTTTCATCCGCCCGCCTGCTGTCCGCCCTGCATGAATCAATTCTGTCCGCAATGAACGGCATCGCCCAACTTGGCGGATATATGGTCTTTTTCAACCTCTTAAATCTGTTCCCGACAGTCTTTTTGGCAGCTTATCCGGCATTTATACGCACGCTGTCCCCGCTGCTCGAGATCACCAACGGGCTGTCTATGCTTCTGCCATCGGAGCGGCTCTGGGCGTATATCGTGCTGCCGTTTGGCGGGCTGTGCTGCATCGCGCAGACTGCAAGCTGCATTCACAAAACCGGGCTGTCGCTGAAACCGTACATCTTTCATAAACTGATCCTGACGTTATTGACAGCAGCGTGGTATCTGGTGCTTCCGGTGTAGACGGTGCACGTGACAGGTGTGTCACGGACTGCTCCGATGAATGCGGCACGCCAGCCGATACAGCACAGGACTCACGGCTCTGCGCGACCCGCCGAGTGCGCATCCGCGTAGAGCATTTTTATCGTATGGAAACGAAGTTTCCTATACGATAAGAAAGAATCCTGCGAAGCAGGATTCTCCGCCTGCGGCGGGTCGCGTAAGCGACATTCTACCATTCCGCCGCA
>ERZ780203.495-NODE-495-length-43486-cov-6.296424_pt1 | contig 43486 bp, 64 predicted proteins | sample MGYA00511168_ERZ780203 | MGnify/ENA primary metagenome ERZ780203 (study PRJEB29588, sample SAMEA2156577) | human gut metagenome | biome: human gut; feature: human-associated habitat; material: faeces | place: Denmark | collected 2008/2010 ...
CCGTATACCCCGCCGGTCCCGCACCGATAATAATTAAATCATAAATATGATCCGCCATATAAATATCCTATCCTCTCATTCTATGGGCTTCCCATTACATAAAAAACTGCCGCAGAAAATCACTTTCCCGGGCAGCTTTTCATCAATTTTATTTTTACAGCAGATGAATGTTGTGAGCCTCTGCCTCTGCGCGCACACCGTCCGGCCAGATCGACGCCTGCACCTCTCCGATATGTGCTTTCCGCAGGAAGAACATACAGATACGGGACTGACCGATACCGCCGCCGACTGTATACGGAAGCTCTCCCTCCAGAACTGCTTTCTGGAATGGCAGCTCCGCGCGTTCCTCACATCCCGCCTTTACCAGCTGCTCTTTCAGGGAATCCTCATCAACACGGATACCCATGGAAGAAAGCTCCAGTCCGATATCCAGAATTGGATAATATACCAGAATATCGCCGTTTAATTTCCAGTCATCATAGTCCGGGGCACGACCATCGTGCTTCTCACCGGATTTCATCTTGTCACCAATCTGCTCAATAAATACCGCACCGTGCAGCTTCGCAATCTTGTACTCGCGCTCCTTCGGTGTGCAATCCGGATACATATCTTCCAGCTCCTGGGTCGTCACAAATGTGATATTTTCCGGAAGATAACGTCCAATGTACTCATACTCATATGCCATATAGTCCTCGGTCACTTTCAGTGCCTTGTAAACCGAACGGACAATGGATTCCAGTGTCTCACGGGTACGATCTTTTTTACTGATGATCTTCTCCCAGTCCCACTGATCCACATAAATGGAATGGATATTGTCTGTATCCTCATCACGACGGATCGCGCTCATGTCGGTGTAAAGACCTTCACCTTCCTGAAATCCGTACTCTTTTAATGCCTGACGTTTCCATTTGGCGAGAGAATGTACAATCTCAGCCTTCCGATCTTTCTGCTCCAGAATTCCAAAGGATACCGGGCGCTCTACGCCGTTTAAGTTATCGTTCAGACCAGATTCCGGCAGTACAAAAAGCGGTGCGGACACACGGGTCAGATTGAGCTGTTTTGCCAGTTCTCTCTGAAAAAAGTCCTTGATTTCCTTGATAGCAACCTGTGTTTCTCTCAAATCCAATACCGGTTTATAACCAGCCGGAGTAATTAAATGTTCCATCTGTTACATCCTCTCTTTTTTCCCGGTGCGTGTCCGGTTCCCTGCCGCACTGCCGATTTCTGCAGCCGCAGTTCATCCTTTTAGTCAAAGCTTGCAGGCACGCGCCTTTTAAGTCATTTCTTGTTATTGTACTGCATGAAATTTCTACTCAAAGAAACTCACCTGTGGACAATAACCGTTTGGTAGCTATTATATCATTTATATAGGAAAATGGGAACAGGTAAAATAGGAAAATAACTTCTTTAAAATAAATGAAGGTGTTCGCACGCTTTATAAATTCCATCTTCCCCGATCGGTGCCGTCACGTAATCGGCTACTTTTTTAAGCGCATCCACTGCATTTCCCATCGCCACGCCGATGCCGGCTTCCTGCACAACCTCAATATCATTCATGCTGTCGCCAAATGCCACTGTATCGGAGAGATCTTCTTTTTCTCCAAAATACACCGCCAGCCTGCGGAGTCCGTCCGCCTTGGAATTGCCTTTCTCGACCACATCCGCGCCATGTCCGCTCGCAAACATCGGCAATTTCAGGGTCGGAAATTCCCGTTCCATCTCCTTCACCTGTTCACGGCTGCCGACAAACGCCAGTGTCCGGACCGGCATCGTGAGCATCTTCCACGGATCCTGGAACTGCCGCCCGCAGCTTCCCCAGAAGCGGATATCATTCGCCGCAATGATCTCCGGATGGATATAGTAATCTTCATCCCCCACCGTCATGCCGATTCCGAAGCCCTTTTCATCGCAGAAACTTAGCACCTGGCGTAGGAGTTCCGGATCAAAGATGTGCTCAAACAGCAGCTTATCTCCCACTGTGATCTTCGTCCCGTTCATATGTACAATCGCATCCGGACGGACGATGTCCCGGTACGATGTACTGTAATAATTATCCATATCGCGCCCCGTTGCCAGCACAATCTTATACTTCGGGCGCAGCTTTTCAATCGCCTCCAGCGCACTCGGTGTGATCTGATCCGTCCGGTGGTCTAAGAGGGTCATGTCGAGGTCAAAACTTATCATGATGTTCTCCTTGGGGTTGGTTACTACAAAAGGTCACAGCCGAAGACTCTGCTATGACCTTTTCTTTTAATTATCCACGTTTTCATCATACCATTTTTCAAATTTGGAGTCAATATTGGGAAAATATTCATTCTATTGATCCATTCCATTGATTCGTAAAATTCCACTCAACCATCAAAATTACATCAAAAAACAAACATCCGGCAGCGAAAATTTAGAAGTCATAGTTGATTTTTGATGTAATTTTGATATAATGATACGCATATAATACTTCAACAAATGGCGGTATATGTCAGCTGAAAATTTGGCAAAGTGCAGCTATGATTTATTTTCGGGGTATGGCGTAGCTTGGTAGCGCGCTCGGCTGGGGGCCGAGAGGTCGCAGGTTCAAATCCTGTTGCCCCGATTTTTAGCGTATTCTTAGAGTTCTTAATAACGGAAGGGAAGAAAGCCGGGCAGCTCTCACCGCCCGGCTTTCTTCCTCTCAGTTCACACCTCATGCAAGCTGAATCTCCATCTCTAATTTCCGCAGCCACAGCCGCCATTATTACTGCAGCCGCAGCCAGACTGGCTGTCTCTTCCTGCATCGTAGCCATCCCGGTAGCCGATGGCATAACCATCGTTGAAACCTCTCCGATAGGAATTTCTTCCGTTATTTCCACAGCTATTCCAGCCCCATCCATTGTTTCCACAGCCGCCGCATCCTCCGCAGTGTCCACAACCATTACCCCAAGACCAACACATATGATAATCTCCTTTTCATTTTTCATTGATACTATATCATATGCCTGTCAACGCAAAGTGTGTCCCACTTCCCCGGAAGCCACACTGTCAGCCGTTTCAAGCATCTGTCCCAAAACAAGCCACCAGCCATTTTCTCTGCATCATGGCAGCAAAAATGGGCGCATGCCAGACACATCACGCCCACTTTTATCTACTTACACCCGGAAGTTCCGGCTCTTAAACACATACACATGTGCGAACAGTGTCACCAGCACAACTGCCGCCAGCACCAGATCGCCCGTACCGCCGCCCAGATGAAACGCCATGCCAAACAGCGACAGCGTATCAATCGCAAACAGCCATTTTTCAACCGCATACACCTTTTTCAAGTTATATTTCTTCGGATCGATCGAATCCGATATAAAAATCAGGAAATCTTTGCCGCAGAACAAATCAATTGTCTCTGCCAGTCCCAGACACCCCGTCAAAAAGAACAGTATATCCATCCGTATTCTCCTCCCCTAGAACCGTTTCCAGGTTTCCCTTGAAAACAGCAGAAGTAGCGGAAAAATCTCCAGACGTCCTGCCAGCATATCAAAGATTAAAACCACTTTTGAGAAATTACTGAAAAATCCAAAGTTTCCGGTCGGTCCGACCAGTGCCAGACCCGGTCCGATATTATTAAACGTAGCCGTAACCGCCGTAAAATTCGTCACCAGATCGTATTCATCCAGAGAAATCAGTAGAACAGATACCGCAAAAATGAGCACATACGCAACCATAAACACATTTGTTGAGCGCACAACCTCATGCTCTACGATCTTTCCATCCATTTTGATCTTCTCCACTGCACTCGGATGCAGGTACTGCTTCAGTTCCTTTTTTACCGATTTAAGCAGAATCAAGACGCGCGACACCTTGATACCACCGCCTGTACTGCCCGCGCAGGCGCCGATAAACATCAAAAGTACCATAATCGTTCTTGAAAGCTGCGGCCATTTATCAAAATCCACCGTGGCGTAACCGGTCGTCGTGATAACCGAACCGACCTGGAATGCCGCATCCTGGAATGCCTGCAATGCATTGCCGCAGAGTGATACCGTATTGACTGTAATGATGCCAACCGCCGATGCAATGATTAGAAAATATGCCCGCACCTCCTGCATTTTAAAGGCCTGTCCTATTTTTCGCATCAGCAGGAAGAAGTAAAAGTTAAAATTCACTCCGAACAGAATCATAAACACCGTCACGACATTTTTCTGAAATGCCGTGTAGCTCGCCAGACTATCATTCCGGATTGCAAAACCACCCGTACCTGCTGTTCCGACCGTGATCGTGATCGCGTCGAAAATCGGCATTTTCCCAAGAATCAGAATCACAACCTCGAGGATCGTCATTCCCAGGTAAATCTGGTATAACAGCTTCGCCGTCATCTGGACCTTCGGAACGAGACGGCTCACGATCGGTCCTGGGCTCTCCGCCTTCATCAAATTCATATGGGAACCGCCCACCATCGGCAGGACACTCAGAAGGAATACCAGAACGCCCATACCGCCAATCCAGTGCGTAAAACTCCGCCAGAATAATAAGCAGTTCGGCAGCTGCTCCACACTACTCAGAATACTTGCACCGGTCGTCGTAAAGCCCGATACCGTCTCAAACAGGGCGTCGATCGGATTCGGAATATAGCCGCTTAATACAAACGGCACTGCTCCCATCACACTGAGTAAAACCCAGCTTAGAGAAACCGCCACAAAGCTCTCCGCCACATAAAAGATCTGATTTTTCGGTTTCCGGCGTACCAGAAGCATACCAACCATCAGGCATACTGCCATCGTTGCCAGAAAGCACCATACCTCCGACTCACGGTAAATCAGTGCCACTGCCGTCGGAAGCGCCATAAAAGCCGCCTCAAAATTCAGGATCCAGCCTATGATATAAAATACAATCGAATAATTCATCTATGCCGCCTACTTTCTCAGGATGTCACGGATATCCCGCAGACCTTTCTGGCTCGTCAGGACAATCACTGTATCGCCCTGCTGGATGCAGTCCTGTCCACGCGCGATCTTGATATTGCCGCTGCGGTTGATGCATCCAATCAGCAGGTTGCTCTTGAGATTCAAATTCATCAGCGGAATGCCCGTCACTTCCGACTCCTCGCGGATCACAAACTCCAGCGCCTCCGCCCGACCGTCGAGAATATGATACAACGTCTCCACATTGCTGCCGATCGTATTCTGCATCGCGCGCACATACTGTAAAATGTAGTCCGCCGTGATGTATTTCGGATAAATCAGACTTCCTAGGTCCAGCTTGCTGATCAGCTCGTCAAAGGCGATCCGGTTAACCTTCGTCACCAGCTTCGCGCTGGAATTTTCCTTCGCATACAGCGCAAGGAAGACATTTTCCTCATCCATATTCGTCAGGGTGACAAATGCCTCCGCCGTCATCAGCCCCTCTTCCAGAAGAAGCTGCCGATCCGTTCCGTCGCCGTTGAGGATCAACGCATCGTCCAGAAGCTCTGTCAGAACCTCGCAGCGCGCTTTATCTTTCTCCACAATTTTAACCCGGATCTTCATCGCCGCCAAAAGTTTCGCCAGATAATAAGCAATCGTTCCGCCTCCGACAATCAGCGTATTTCTGACCTGGTTTGTCTGGATGCCGATCTTGCGGAAAAATTCTGCCGAATTTGCCGGGGAGGCGATAATCGACACCATATCCCCGTTTTTAATCACAAATTTACCATCCGGGATCGCCACCTCATCGCCGCGCTCAACACCGCCGATCAGAACATCGCAGCGGAATTGGCTGTCAATATCCATGACCGAAAGCCCGTCCAGCTTAAACTCCGGTTTTACCTTAAATTTCAGAAGCTCTACCTTTCCCTTGGCAAATGGATCGATCTTGATCGCTGACGGGAAGCGCAGAATTCTCGAAATCTCCGTCGCCGCCGCATATTCCGGGTTGATAATCATGGAAATTCCCAGCTGCTGCTTGATAAAGGTAAGCTCGTTGCTGTAAATCGGATTCCGCACACGCGCAATCGTATGGCAATGCCCCACTTTTCTCGCAATCAGGCAGCAGAGAAGATTCATCTCATCCGACCCTGTCACGGCAATCAGCATGTCCGCCGTCTGCACACCTGCCTCGATCTGCATGGAAATGCTGGCACCATTTCCCACCAGCTTGATCGCATCGATATCATCTGACACCCGCTGCATCCGCTCCGCAGACGTATCGATCATCACCACATTGTAATCCTCCCGGACAAGCTGCTCCGCCAGCGTCGTACCAACCTTGCCGCATCCGATAATGATTATATCCATAGTTTCCTCCGTTATTTTCTGTTTATCCGCCATACCGATACAAAAAATCTCTATTTTATATACAAAATAAAAAATGTGCCTTAACACTTTCCTATGACGGAAAAAGGGTGCCTGAAAACCGCGCCCTAATCCATACGGAATTATTATAACACCTTCTGCGAGTTTTTGAAATATAAATTGTGTTAAGAGGGCATTTTGTGGGCGTTTTGAATATATTTGTCTCTTTCGATCCCAAAAGTGCCTACCCGTGTACAGTAACTTTCCTTCCTTTTGGGCAAGATAAATTCCTTGACTTTTTCAGAAAAAACAGTATACTTAATATATATTTGCAGATATGGTTCATCGGTAGAACGCTAGCTTCCCAAGCTGGAAAGGCGGGTTCGATTCCCGTTATCTGCTTTTTTTGATGGATGCGGAAGCCCTTGTAAATGCTGGATTTTTCCTTTATTTACAAGGGTTTCCGGTGTTTTTGGAGCATCTACCACGAAAGCATATTTCAGTATAAAGAACCCCTTTTTTCTAGGGAAATATCACACGAAAAAAGGGCTGTTTTTCCTTTATTTTCAAGGAATGACAGCCCCTTATTATGCGCTTATATTGTGTTTTTCATCATATTTTATCGTATATGTCCGTCCTCTGCTATCCGATCTGCGGTAATCATCCAGCCATCCGAATCAAACGCATACGCCTGCCCGTCAATCTGGCAGACTGCATCGTGCCGGTAGGTGTACCCACTCAGCAGATACCACCAGCGTCCGTCCTGGCACACCCAGCCAGTGAGATACTTGCCAGACACCCAGCCGTCCGCAGTCTGGATCCACGGATCGCCGCCGGCAAAGCATTTATTAATTGGCTGCACACGCTGATCCTTGGTGTAGCGCTTGCCTGTGTCTGTACCTTTTGGAGTTGTTCGTATGATAAGTGAGGACGCAGTGACTCTCAACCCGCGTATGCCGCTCTTAATTTCTTTAAGATCGGTGATCACCGTTTTTGACTGTTCTGGTACCGTGCTGTTCTCCGCCGCCCAGGTCTTTTTAAACGCCTCAAATGTCCCGTATTTCTGTTTCAAAATCCCAGTACCGCTGCCCCAATCCGGCAAATATACGTGTGGCTTGTCTACGATGCTTTTCCAATCGCCGCCCCATCCAAGCCCCAGCTGCTTGGCGATCGCTCCAACCCGATTGAAATAATCTCCTGCTTCATTGTATGCGCCTTTTCCGTCCGCCCGATAGAAATCAGCTGCGATGCCCCACTGGTGCTGGCTGCTGTAGCTACTGCCCTTTGCATTGGTGACAATACTGCCCGGCTGCGTGCGTCCTTGTGTATACAAAGCGTCCTGTTCGGCCACGCTCCGGAACGATTCCCCAATCTTAATCGGCAGTCCGGCATTCGCGCATTCGCTTGTAAGCTGTGTGATGAGTTTTTGGAGACGCGGGTGGCATAACGTAATATCTCTCATAGTATCACTCCTTTACTCTGCAAACATCCAGTCATCAGCCAACATATCTGCCTGAGATGCTAACCATCCCATTTGCACCCCGCTTGTTCCTACAAATGCGATTGCCTTATTTCCAATGGCTTCGTGATCGCAGTTTACAATATCTCCATCTGCAGACTTATATGAAATTCCTGTTGCCAGCTGGATATACTGTTTTTTTCCATTCCATCCTTTACGTGCTACTTTCAATCCCCTTTTAAGATATCGAATGGCATCTGCGAATGAAAATGTTGATTCTCCTCCGAGTACTGGGCAATTATTTTCATCTGCAGTTATCCATTCATCAGACTGCATGTTAAGAAGTGTGTACTCTACGCGTTTTGTTTCCCTGATATCTAAAATATCTCCTTCGTCTCCATCCTTAGGCCGACATTTAATCATAACTGTTTCTTTTTTCGGATCCCAATACCAATAACCTCCCCATCCCGGAAGTTTTACCTTGGCTCCGCTTTTCATTGCTTCAAAAGCTTCTCTGAATTTCATTTTCTTATGCTCCTTCATTTACCTGAAAACAGATATTTTTCCATTTCTTGTAGGCATCAAAATACAATTCATGCTTGTCTCCATTGTATGTCAGTTCATAATACATCCCATCTGACACATTGGTGCTGAGCAATGCCTTGTTATTCTGCAAAGTCTTGCAGGACCACACAACAAACACATCATTTTCGCTGATCTGTTTCTGATCAGTTTTGTCCACATTTTCATTGAAATAATCGACCACATGTTTCTTACACAGAACAATAAATTCTTCATTTCCCATGATATTTTCCTCTTTTTTATAATATGAAGAAAGTCCCAGGGATTATCCCTAGGACTTGTGCCGGCACAAAGTTGTGATGTCACAACCTGCAGCCATAACCCTGACTGCCGGGAGATATCCGGATCACCTCCTATTCGTCTTTTCCAGCCTGTTTCACGATCTGATTTACATAAGTAGATAATCCTGCCACAAGAATCCCCTGTGTGATCGCGGTAAACACGGCCAAGGCAATATCCTGGCTGCCAGTGCATACACAGGTGGCAAATACATAGATGGCACAGATCACAATGCCAACAGCGCCATTGATCAACGGAATGTATTTGTCTTTCACCGTCTCACTCTGCTTCAGCCATGCGCCAATAAAATACAGTACCACTGCCACTACCAGTAATTCCGGTTTTACATAATCTTTTACCTGCATATCGAATCCTCCTTCTGATTTTCCAGATCCGCAATCCGGTGATTCGCCACCTTGATCTGCTCTTCCATCACCGCCTGCGTCTCCTCTAGTTTATATGTACGCTCAATCACTGTATTATGTTTATCCACTTTTTTCTCCAGCTGCTCTATCCGGTAGGCGGTCAGCTTGGCTGATGCAACCACACCGGCCAAGCTGCCTATTGCGCTGCCGCACAGACCGACCAGAGCTACTGCTATCTCTGTCGGCATCCTATTCCTCCTCCGTAATCAGGTCTTCGCATTCCAGATCAATCAGGATCTGTTTAACCTGCGGTTTGATTTTGTCCGGGACCTGCGCATATGTCTTTTTGCCCTTAACAATTAAAGTTGCATAAATAACTGCCATATCGTTCACCTCCTTCCTCAGTACTAAAAAAAGCAGCAGCCTAAGCATTTAACAGTGCCTCGACTTCTGCTCTGAGTTTCTCTGGTACATCATCGATTGTTTTCCGACCTTTGCGAATAAGATCCGCATACACCATTGCCATTACACCTCACCTCCTTCTTTCGCTGTCAGTGCTTCGTATACTTCACAGATGGCTAACTGTGTGTTGGTAACCTCGTCTTCTAGTTCGAGCTTACTCTCATACTGCTCACAAAGAGCCATCTGAGTTTCAGTCAACTGAGAATCAAGTTTCTCGATGACAGTGTTTGCTTCTTTCAATTCTTTCTGTAATCTTCCGATATCCGACTCCGGGACATAATCGAATACAGGTTTCGGGTTCTTTGCATCTGTCACATCAATGTGATTCAGTACTGCTCCATCTGGGATATCAACGAAAATCGCAGTCAAACCCTGTGGAACGGTTGTCTCACCGTATGAGATGTTCCAAATACGCCCTGTTGCGTCATAAATAACTAATGCGTTCATTTGTGTACTCCTTTCGATTAGTATTTAGATAAGTAGATCTCGTTAATCTTGCTGTCAACCGTTACCTCAGCACTAGTACTACCTCTAACGGTGGAAAAATTAACCCAAAGGTAAGCCCATTTTTGTACGTTAGCTAACGGTATCGTAACCAATGTCCATGTTTTATCTGGCAATTCAGACACACCACCCGGTTGTTTACCAGCGTCGTCACTCGGGTTATCAAGGAATTTGGCACCAACACTAGTGACTCCATAATGACTTTTTTGTCCGTATACGTTCATTTTTAAATATTTATAACCACTGAAATTTATTGATGATTTAGTTACTCCGATACGGTATGTATTATTTTGAGTGAACGTAATAGTTCCTCCGGAATCTACAGGAGCTACATTAGCCTTATAACCTGTAAAACCCGGAGTTGTCATATTGGACCACGTTCCATGATTGTAAATCCACAACTTATCATCCACATATCCTTGAAAGGTTCCTGTTACTTTCTTTCCGTAAAAATCAACGGTCACACCTTTTTTAATTACGTTTGCAGACGGCAGTGTGAATGCTGGAATAATAATATCCCCTGTCATTTTCTTCTCAGCACAAGAAATTCTCTGCTGACTGGTTGACGGGGTATAAGTTCCACCGCTCATGGTCTGCATCGTACCGGACAAAGGATTTCCGTCTTTATCGACAATCACTTTCCCGGCTAATACATCCTTTGCTTCCGCAGTGATAACATCCAGATCTGCTCCACCGCCTCCACCAGGCATCCAGATTCTTCCCATTGACTACACCCCCTTGAGTCCGATTGTAATATCGGTAGTCGGTTTCTTATATACCTTGAAAGTGACACTGCCGTCAGCTGTTGTGCCAGTTCCAGAAGTAATAATTCCATATGCTTTGCTGTAGGCTTTCTGCACTTCCTCAGATGCCCCGTCTTCCAACATGCTTACTACGATAGGGGAATCATCAGCCTTAACCCCTTCTATCATTACGGTCTGGGCATAAGGGGCAAAATCACCCGTCCACCCGGTAGCGGTCAGTGTTACCGGTGTAACGTGATTTATCTGATTGATGGCAGCGTTTGTGCTGTTGATGTCCTTTGCCGCAAACCGATCCCCTTCCTGTGTGTATTTAGTTGTGTCAAGTATTCCGGAGCTTCCGTCTGCGTTCTGGGTAATGCGATATGTCTTCGAACCCTCGTATATCGGATCTTTATAATCCTCTTTCAATCGCATCTAATTCGCCTCCATTCAGTGTAAAATTCAGATATCTTCTTCCGTTTATCGCTCCCTGGATATTGCTATAAATCAATCCGCAGGCCTCTTCAATTCGGTTCAATTCCTTCCAGTCTATAAATGGCTGGTTATCGTAGAACGTTTTTCGTTCTCCGGTCTCAAACGGGAACGTTCCGGAACAGATATTGTCGATGTTCGACTCAAATCGGTTGATTTCATCTGTATAAAAGCCATAATCCGCATAGGTTTTATCTTCACCCATCTCCTCGAATCGGAAATCCGGCCAGAGGGAAAGTGCCTGCTGCCGGATCTCGTTCAGATTTCCCTTTATGCGGTTATAGTCCCCCACATTAAAGAAATCATCCTGTTTCCAGTTTGTTTTTGGTTCTACCCACATGAGTCATATCCCTCCTTGCTTTTATAGTCCCAGACAGAGCCCCATTAAACTTAAGAGTGTGTTCATAAATCCTCAGCAGTAAATCCGGAACATATTTATTTTCAAGAAATGCGATATCATTCGCATCAATCCTGGGTTCTCCCCGATATGTCAGATCGTATTCTCTATCGGAACGGAGATAGTCTCCGATCCACTCTGCCAAATCAGCGGCCAGAGCACTGCTTGATACCAGTGGATTTTCCCACATCTCAACTGTACCGGATACGTTTAATTCTTTTCTCGTGACCGTCTGTGTCGTACTGAATTCAGATCCAGTCACAACAACCTCTGTTCCGGATGCAGCTTCAACTGTCACATAATACGCACTACTATCAATGATCGGGATCGAAACACCGTCCGCTGTCTCCGCTACATACCCATGTGATGGTGCATTCAAATAAAATGTATGTCTGCTTTCGCCATCCGGAACTATTTCTTTTGCCAGCTGACGTAATTCTGTTCCTTCCGTGTAAATCGTTCTGATCACCTGCAGTTCTTTCACTTTAGACAGCTGCGTTCCTTTTGGGGTTTTGGTCAGCTCTGCACCATATGAAAGTTCATAATCAGTGCTGTCTCCAAAAGTGACTCTCTGAAGCGAAACTCTTGCCTGGGGAGCTCCTTCCAAAAACTCCATTTCAAGGCGATTCATCTCTGGGAATTCATGACTGAGCGCAAAAACATCTGAGCTGATATTTGTTACAAAGTCTTCCTGCAGCTCACCGCCCAGGTAGCTGTGAAATATCATTTTCAGCGGATGGTTGCGACCAAATTCTAATGTGATTCCAAAGCATTTATAGGATGATTCCATATCAATCCACACCTTGGGAGGCTCTTCATATATTCCACCCTCGTCTGACACGCAATCAGACACATATCCGACTTCCAGAAAATCTCCGGACCTCGGAAGGAAAAACTGAGTCGCTGATACATCTGTATGATCTTTTTCTGTCGTCGCATATACCTGCTTATCGGTCTTCTCGAGTATAGATGCCACTCTCGAAAAATAAGTCTCATCGGAAGAACCTGCCTCCATATCTGGGATAAAACTAGATTTCATGACAATATTTCCGCTTCGGTTTTGATATAAGATGCACCTTCCGGCATTCGCAATCAACTGCAGTGCTTCCCGATGCGAAACTACCGGCATCGGGTTATACACTTTTACATTCTTCAGATAATCGTCCAGCCAGTATTCTCTTGAATCAACTCCTGCATCATTCAAAACATCCACCGCCAGGTCGTAAAGACTGATTCCCTCCGAACTGTACTTTCCCCGTCTATAGAGTTCTCCCAGATCCTCAAATCTATCAGAGGCTGAGAAACTCATTTCGTCATCATCCGCTGACCACTCACGCAAAAACGCCCTGGCTCCCGGAATCCATTCAATTCTTTTATCGTCTAATTCCTGGCCATACAGTATTTCCACTGCCTGCCCAGGTTCCAAAAAGTTCAGTGTACTCTCTGCGTTTTCCACATCATAGGCCCGGTCCTTGTTCTCAATCGTAAGCTGAAAATCTAACGTAGGAAGTTCTTCTGATATAGGCGAGATGTGTTCTTTCTTACTGGCGGTCTTTATTTTTTTATTATCGAAATAAATACCTATTCCCATTGTAATCTGGTAAATCCGAAGTCTCCCTTGTCCATTTACCATTCGCTTAGGAACGAAGCGAAGGAATGTTGCATCTGAAAAAATCTCATCTGTTATAAAGACAACGTCGGAGTTATTTTGTATATTCACAGTTCCGGAATCAGACTCGATGGAAAAATCAACCGGATAAGCTTTCCCAAAATCTACGGTCAATCCCTTTATATCATAAGCAACCGGAAATCTTATCTCTGCCACTCCTAACGGTTGAGCCGTAACAATTCCGGCATTTAAGACTACGTCCTCCCGTTTTCTTGGAAGGAAATATACAGTTCCGTCTGCAGGTGTATAGTCCTGGTCACATACCGCATACAGCTCCTCCACCCTGTAATTATCAAGCGGCCTCTTTAAGTCGCTATAATATGCATAGTTTCCGGATTCAAGAACGCTTGCAGATGCCTGGGCCTCCTGGTTTACCACGCCGATGGTCACACGAAGCAGATTTAAGCCGTCACGATACTTCTGGCGCATCTCCTTTTTATATTCTGCACTTGCTGAATACACTACTCCATCACCCCGCAATCTATCAGGTTCACTTTGCAGTCTTTATACATAGTTGGAAGTCCGTTTTTGTCAAACTCTACCGGAGTTGCCGTTCGATTTCCTGGATACATCCGGATGGTCTTCCAGGTATTGTTCACCATATCCGGAATTCTTGCCGTTACCACGAACTTTTCAAACTCCTTCAGTATCTCGGACCACGTATCCGCAGGCAGGATTTTCCATTGCAGACCGTCGATTTTATACTGATCTCGCCCGACCCGCTGACCCACAAACTCGCCCAGGGCATTCTTTCCATCCGAGACATTCGTTGCCACTACAAAGCCCGCTCCGATATCAGGGGCGGGAAATTCCCGCCCGTTAATTGTGATTACAGCCATCTTCCCACCTCCTTACGTGGTCCGAAGTGTATATCCGGATCTCTTTTCCAATTCTGTCAGTTTCTTCCGGATCTCCCGGATATCGATATTAACCGTCAAATCCATACTCTCAATCAGGTGGATAATCTGTTTCAGCAAGTCAATCATGGTGGACAGGTACTGTGCATTCATGTCAGGTTCTTTTGAAGCAAGGGCAGATGCTCTCGAAGCTATATCCAGAATGCGTTCCTCCTGACTATATGGTGCACTGCCGACAGAGGCCAGAGGCGGAGCTGCATTCCTTGCCACCTGGGCCACTGTATTTACAAGAGGCGCAAGGCAGGAACTCATGCCGCGCTGGACAGCCTGGGTAATACCCTGGGTGATCTGCTGGTTGTTCGCAACCGCTGCCCTGCCTCCCCAGGTTCCAACCATCTCGGGGCCATTTTCATTTGCAATAAAGAGATTTCCTGATTTCGGGAAACCACCGCTCGCATGGGCCCTGATTTCTCTTGCCGGTCCGGTGGCAGTGCTCGACTTTTTCCTCTTTTTCGAAGATCCCTTTTCATCATCGTCATCATCATCGTCGGCCTCTTTTGACTTCTTGAAGATGTTCTTCACAGTATTGCAAACACTATCCCAGATCTCTGTGACATATTGAACGATTCCGCTAAGCCATGAAGTAATTTCTTCCCACACGTCCTTCAAACCGTCCCAGAGTTTATTCATGACACCCTTGCCGACTTCTACCATTTCCTCGATATTGAAAACGGCTTTGATTTTCTGCCAGATGTCGGAAAACCACTCGTAGATAGCATTCCACTTTTCTTCGATTGTTGCCTTTACCGCATCCCAGATTTCCGAAAGCTTATCCCTGAGTTCTCCAAACAAAGTACCCGCTAAGTCTTTAATCGCCCTCCAGAGAGCTGAGGCAAATGCTTTGATGTTATTCCAGATGGATTCCCACACTGCTTTTATCGACGCCAAAACGCCGCCCAGTGTGCGCAGCATTTGATCAAGAATAAGTGTGAAAACAGATTTAATTATCTCCCAGATTCCGCTGAAAATACTCTTGATGCCATCCCAGGCCATGCTCCAGTTGCCTGTAAAAACCCCTGTAATAAAATTCAGGAGACCGTTGAGTGCCCCCATGACACCGTCCAAAACACCAACAGCACAATCCAAGAAATCAAAGAAAGCATCAGAAATCAACTGCAGAGCCGTACCGGCAAGAGGCGCAAGGGTATCAACAACCCATGCTATAAATGGACGAAGCAAGTTTTCCCACAATACCCGGAGCCAGTCGATTATCGTTCCGATAAACTCTCCGATTTTCTGCATAAATGGCTGAATCTCAACCAGAAGATCGGCCAATCTGTCGGCGGCTGATTGCAACACCGGAAGAATGTACGCATTAAACGCATTCAAGAGATGACCAGCTATATCCGAAATACCATTTTTCACACTGGCAATCAGCGGAGAAATATGCGTTTCATATAACTCAACTACCGTATCGACAAACGCAGAAATCAGCTCGCTGATAGCTCCTGTTACTGTCTGAACCACTTCCAGCAAGCCGTCTAAGGCCTCTTTAATCAGGTCGGCATTATCAGTGAATGGGCTTAGAAGCAAATCCAGAATATCGGTTTTGAATGCGAAAGCCAGCTGCGTTGATCCCATAAAGGCATCCGCATAAATCGCTATAATATCCGCGGTAATCTGTTTGGCCACAGGACTGCGAAAAACCGTAGATACTTCCGCAAGAGCCTTTGCAAAATTTCCGCAAATCGAAGCCATATCCCCACCGATATCAAACATGGCAATCAGGTATTTCTTAATTCTGCCGGAATTTTGCTGCAGGTAAAGGTCAACTCCACCGAGAAGATTATCTGCAATCGTAGCTCCTATACTGGCTACCGAACCGGATGCCTGACCCATCGAATAGGCTAATTTATTGGCAAAATCAAGAGCGGCTGTCTGCACATCCTTGTCAGAAAAAACATCTTTTATGCTTTTCTTGATAGAATCAATGCTTGCCTGGATGGAATCAAATACCGTTGTGTCTCCAAAGGCATCCCAGAAACCAGAGGAGAATGAGCTTTTCAGCTGATTTAAAAGTTCGGCAATCTTTTTGAGTTTCTCGCTTACGATATCCTCATCATCCGGAAGGGTGCCCATGTCGAAATCATCCGCGTCATAGCCACCACCCCCGCCAGAACCGCCAGAGCCTCCGCCTCCACTTTTGCTCGGTGCGCTGATGATATTCAGCTCATCAATTCCCGTAGATACTCCTTTGAGGTCCTTGGCTGACTTTTTGGCTGCACCTCCGGCTCCGGATGCGGCCGTCCCTGCCTTATCCGCTGATTTCGCAAGAGACTCCATGCCTGCTGCCGCGGCCGATACTCCACCGCCAGACCTTTTTTTGCCAGTAATAAGCTCAGTAAATGCCCTGAATGCGTTTGCAAGGCTCATCAGCTTTCCGATAATCGTGTTGATCACGTGGATGACCGGAGACAGTACATTGATAAGTCCCTGGCCAATCGTAGCCTTTAAGCTCTCAAACTGCAGCTGCAGAATGCGCACCTGGTTTGCCCAACCGTCCGAAGTTCTGGAAAAGTCTCCTGCTGCCGTTGCCAGCTGATTCTGCACGAACTGATACCGCAGGGCAACCTTCTCCATCTCCGACATGTTTGCAGTAGTCTTACCGAAACCATTGGCTAAAGCATAGCTGTCAAGCGCTGCCTGAGTCATGACGATACCGAGGTCTTTAAGGCTTTCCGTCTCGCCCGTGAATACAGACTTCAACTTTGTGTAAGCCTCATCCTGGCTGATGTTATAAAATGATGCCACATCACCGGACAGGCCGGTCAGAGCCGTAGACATGTCATAGGCTGCCTTTTCCCCGAAGCCAAATGCTTTTGCCATTGCTCCAAAAGTACCTGCAAAGCGTTTTGTCATCGTTTCTGATAAACCAAACTGCTTTGCTGCATTCTGGGCAAACTGGTTGATCTGCCCAGACATGTGCGGAAAAGTCACATCCACCACGTTCTGGACTTCAGACAAATCAGAGCCAAGCTCAATACAGGACTTGCCAAAATCAACCAACTTCTTTATGGCAAATGCCCCAGCAAGGGCAGCACCTGCTTTTTTTGCCAGGCTCTGAATGCCGGTCATCTGCTTTTCAAAATCGTTTTTATTCACGACCAGGTCTAGCCCGATCTGGCCAACACTATCATTGCTTTCCTTTGCCATCTATTTCACCTGCCTTTGTAGTAAGACAGGCACATCGGCACAGCGTCTTAGATTCTCAGTTCAAATATTTTTCTACACTCTTTGTTCTTGCATTTAAAAAAGATGCCTTTACATACGGCATCCTCTGCTTGATTCGCATTAACCGGATGCCCACAGTAGGGGCACCGGACTTTTTTAGGTTTTATCTTTTCAATCTCAACCACCTCCACATAAAGCGGACATCATCCGTTCCAGTTCCGCCATCTGCTGGTCGTAGTCTTCGGCTGTCATGCGTTCGGCTCTCCTGATTCTCCAGGCATCGTGTATTCGCTTTTGGTCCTTCGTAAAGTGTTTTAGGATATCTTCATCCGTTTCAGACCGGATCGCCACCACTCGCCCAAGCGGAGTATCCGGAGACAAGCCGGACAGAAGGGAGCGGAACTCATCCCAGCTGACCGACTCAAATTCTTTTGTCCGGATTCGTAACCCGTACTGCGTCAGAAAACTGGAAATTATCAAATCCCAGTCCTCAAATAGATCGTAGTACGGGTCAACGCTCCCCCTGTGATACCCCTCCTGTAACCAGAGAAACGGCTTCCTGGATGATGATCACCATATCTCCGAATGAAGGTTTTAATGCTTCAATCTCTTTTTTTGCCTTTTCCGAGAAAATCAGATTGTATGCCCCGAGAATCTCATCGATTCCCGGCTCCTTATTTCCAAGAAGGCTCATAACCTTCAGTAAGGTAGGAGCATCCGCATTTATTTCCAGTTTCTTACCCTTAACTACCAGTGTTGGATTTTCATCAAAGCTCAGTTTATCTGTGATATCTACTACTCTTGCCATTTTTTCTTCCTCCTGTTTATGCTGCTGCCGGTGTAAAAGTTGGTTTACCCTTACATTTGACTTCGAACTCTAATGCATCAACGTTTGTGCTGTCTCCGCCTGCCGGAGTTGTCACGTTAATGATTGCCGTAAAAGATACTTTTGCACCAGACGGCATCTCCCACTCAAATGGAGCAACTACATCGTTACCGGATTTCCACGCAAGACCAGCAATAAAGTCATTACCCGGATCGCCATAAGTACGCTTACCCTGGAAAGAAAAGCTAAGTTTTTTACTAGTCATCATGGCATCGCCCCAGCCTTCTGCCTCCATCGGGTTCCACTCCTCGATCCCGCCCTCGATAGACGGTGCGAAGTTGGTAAGATTCGCAATCACCGTAGTCGCAGATTCACTGTTATCGATACCGACTTTAAATTTATTGTTATTTACCGGATATACTGTTCCTGCTGCCATATATTCGTCCTCACTTTCTTCGATAAATCAAATCCAGCCAAATCACGTATTCATATACCCCATTGTCATCCGTACCAACGTCCTGTGGTTCTGGTACCATTAGTCTCAGATAATCAATGTGGGTTTCTCCTATGTCCAGGCTGGATATGTGTTCAAATTTCTCATACAGCTCATATGCTGCTTTTTCACTCTCTGACTTGCTTCGGTTCCAGTGGACCAAAAGTGAAAGCCGTCTGACTCCGTAGGTGGTGCACTCCAGGCCGCCAAGCGCGATCTCCGGAGGGCCGGAGCCATTTCTCGCATATACACCTATTGACTTCTGCTGTTTGTTGTCCAGCTTCCCGATGTATACATGCTCATCCGTGGCCACTCTAAATGATGCAATCCACTCTCTGATCGCCGCAATTGTCAGCATTACACATCACCCACTTCCTTATAAAATCTCTTGAATGCATTGGGGGCAAAGTCCGCTTTTGCTCCGCCCGGCAGCCAATCCTCATACCATTTTCCTTTTGCATTCGGGTTTTCCTTTGTCTGGAAATTATACTCCGGATGGTAATACAGCCTTCTGGCATATGGTGTGGATGAAACAAGGCTGACTTTACCGGATGATGATTCAGAATAATCCACAAAGGTGCTCTCATTCTGCAGGTTTCCTGTATCAAACGGGAGCACCTGCGCCTGTACAACTTCTGTATGCAGTGCCTCGCCCGTCATCTCCAGTGACTTCACTGCTGCCTGTGTCAGCTCTTTAATACGAGGCATATTTAACTTTACAGTTGATTTAACCTGCATCAGATCACCTCCAGGCTACAGTAATTTACCGTGCCATCCGGGTTCCGGTTCTTACAGCCCTGCTCAATTCGTCTCTCTTCACCAAATACCATGATGGTTCCCCCACTGAGAGACGGCATCTGCGGTGCGATGTCTCCCGGAAAGAGGGCCGTTCCTGTAATCTGGATCAGCTTTTTCTCAGCTGTCAGAATTGCCTTTGCTTTATCCTGCCAATTACAAAGCAAATCAACATCCAGGGAGTATTTTGGTTCCCCAAGATTGCTGAGTTCTTCTGATTCCAAATGTACGTGCACAGGTGTCTTACAGAGGCGCTTTGGTACTAAGCATGGATATTTCATAGCTTCACCTCGCTAACCGGCAGCACAGGCCTGTCTGACACAGCAGGGAGTATGTATCGCGTTTCATGGCTATGCCCTTATCCGTAAATACGTTCCAGGAGCTGCCGAATTGTGCCGATACTCCGTTAATGCTGTACCCCTGCAGGATGGTGTTGATTTCGTCAGCGTTCTCTGCTTCAAAATCTGCCTGCTGGCATACAACTTCCCGAATTATGTCCTGCTGAAACTGTGTTAGATTAGAAAATCCCTGACCTACAATCCGGTTGTAAGTCAGGGAATCAATGTGGCGGGAGGCCTGGCGGAGAGCTTTTAAAAGCTCATCCTCAGGCACGGTGTTGCCGGCATACTCTGTCAGATAATATTCGGTGGTTACATACGGCTCATAGGCCATAAGATCACCTCCAATCAGGCCCCAAACTCTGCTGTATCCACGTCAACAAATACACTGTCCACCTTATTATCTTTGCCATTCGGGAATACAAACACATCAGACAAGGAACGGTTCTGATACAAATAGCCATCACCTTCCGTATGCGCGCCAGGCTCGAAATAATAGATACTGGAGATTTTCGGAACGGTCTTACAGGTCTGACCGCAGGCAACCAGAACATTAATCTTGTGTGCGCCTGCCTTTGCGGTACCGGAAGCCACTTTTTTCTGCGGCTCAAAACCACCTGCTTCCGGCTCCCAGTCAAATGCATCATAGAATCTCTCGTCATCCACAACTTCCATGACTGCCACACCATCAATGTCAGTAACACGGGTCTCGATGCCAATACCGCCCTCTGCGATCTGGGTCAGTTCAATCTTTCTGGTAAACTCTGTGGACTGCTCCAGCGCATCCATGATAGCACTGGAAACATACATCACAAGGCTTCCATTTGCTTTGTATCTTCTCAGCTTGCCTTTTGCCAGGATATCTTTCAACATTCCGAAGACCTTTGCTTTAGTATAGGCCGCAATCGCAGTAGTAGAATGATAACCCTCTTCTTTCTGAGCTGCCTGAGCAACCTTAGAGAAGAACAGTGCATCCGTCTCCGGCACTACCTGAGTCTGTTCAAAGGTTCTGGAGATATTCTGGATAGATGCTGTTGCGTTCGTCTCATCCACATCCGCTTTATCTACCAGGAAGGAAATATCGCGGTCATGAGTAACTGTAAACGGCACATCTTTCTGCACGTAATTACCTTTATTCCATCCGCCATTGCGATTATGATTCTTGTATCCGGATGTGGACATCTGGGTAAAATGGAAGGTTTTGGCATCCAGCCATCTTACGTTAGTAGTTACAAATGGGGACGTTAATGTTCCCTGCATAAGGATTTCTAAAAGTTCCGGCTCCCATACCTGGGCATAGTTTAAATTCGGCATATATTCACCTTATCCTTTCTTAGTTGTTGAAGCGGTTCCAACGTTTAGTCGGTACGCTCGTCTGCGGTGTCTGTGTTCCTGGCTGAGGCTCTCCGATGGTTCCACTAGATGCCCCAACTTGCACGAAACCCGTAGCCCCTGCCTGAGGTTTCAGTCCTGGAACGTCTTCCAGAACCTTATTGATGGCAGCTTTTAAAGCCTCACCGTTGATTTTTCCATCCTGCCCGATAACCTGGCTCAGATCTGCCATTTTCAGGACATATGGAATCGTTTTAGAATCAATCCCCAGTTCAACTGCCGCCAGCACTCCGGCACTCTGAATCTGGGCCTCCTGAGCCGCTGTCTGCGCCTTAGCAAGCTGTGACTGCATAGCACCTACATCTGGCTGATTCTTTGCTTTCTCAGCCTTAAAAGCTGCGATTGCCTGTTCAACCTCCTCCTGGCTAAGCCCCTGCTGTTTAAAATAGGCTTTCAATGCCGTATCTTCCTTAGCAGCCAGAGTACCATCCAACATCTGCTGAATCTTTCCATAGTCAATTGTCGGCGGTGTCGGCTGTGGTTCTGGCGGTGTTGGCTGTGGCTCCGGTGGTGTCGGATTACCAGGTTCAGCAAAAAGCTGTAAGTTCATCGGGAATTTCTTTCTCATGTCTTCGTGCTCCTTTCCATTTATGAGAGTGTCTCTCTTGTTACCTGTCCATTTTCATCGGTGTCACCGGCCGCGCAGAGTTTAGAGCCATACTCGCGTTTGGGCATAAAAATAACACCCAGATCCTGCCTGCGTGCTATACTTGTCTTATGCAAAATAAAATGAGGTGAAACTTATGTATCTTTCCAAACGTTCCCGCAAACTGCTCAAAGCGGCTTCCAGGACTGCCCCGACCATTCAGGGAAAATATCATTCCGGAATTGAACTCGCCCGGAATTTCCACATCTGTGATGACGGTGAAGCTGTTCTGATCATCAAAGATCTTGAAAACAATGGCTTAGTTAAAGTTCCTTATGACACCTGTCCGGAACTGTTTTACTTAACTGAGCCTGGAAGATCATATGGTACATTTTGCTTTCATGAATTCATGGAATTTTTTAAATGCTCTATTATATGCCCTATTATCGTAACCATCATTACAGAGGCAATAATGCATGTAGTACCAGTACTGTTACAAATGATACTATCACTGGAACGATAAATTCATAGAAGCCCTGATTCATATCCCCACCTCCTGCGTGCTTACTGCTCGATCTTATTACATTTGGTACAACGTCTTACGCAACCGCCATACGGACCGGAAGCCCGGCTCCAATGCTTGCGGTAGTGGTGGCAGTATTCTTTCTTTTTGAAGAACCTCTGCCTGATCCATGATATAAGCCCCATACGATCCCCTTCTTTCATTTGCGACGTCGCAATTATGCTTCATAGATCACGTCTAACCCATAGGCTACCGCTGCATCATGCTCAATCCTGCACCCTCTGGCATTTTCCCAACCCTTACAGAAATAAGCTGCATGACAAAGGGACATATTTTCCAGACTTTTAGCAAGAAAGCAAAGAGGAATCTGTACCACTCCACGTTCTTTCATCTTTTCATTGCTGTACCATTCATCAGTAAACAACGTATTCACAATTTCATAGCCTTTGGCTTCCAGTGCCTTGATTGCCTGTTCCCTGGTTGTAATAATCTCCTCATCTGTTTTCCCGGCCATTGGCTGACTAAGCATTGCTTTCTTCATCTTCTTATCCTCTCTTTCTTAAAAATGGGTTTTAACTTGCAATCTTAAGCATATTATTGTAAAATACACATAAGATATCTTAATAAGAGCTATTCACAGTACCCATAATCCGTAAGGATTGTACAGCCGAATAGCTCTTATTTTTTATTTCTTTCATATACGCCAATCATTTGACCATCTTTATACAATCCGATTCTGTCAATAAATGTAAGATGCGTTGATTTAAACAAATTGTTTACCTGTTTCTTAATTTCATCCAGTTCCAATGGACATTCCGAGATATCAAAAATAAAACAGCTTGCTTGATGCTTTTTCTTTTTTACAGCATTGTAAAGTACATTCTTTCCTGCTGTACTTACCGTTTTAAGATCCCATCCTATTCCATCTATTTGGAAATCAGGTGTTGAAATTCCTTGTGGATATGTAACTCTTGGAACCATCTGAACACTTTTTCCATATAACTGTGCTATATTTTCAGCGACATTCCGTTCATGTTCTGAATAATCCAACACAATCTTCTTTCCATCAACTTTGTAAACTGTTTCGCCTACAGAATACTCTCCCAAATCAACAATCTTGCCTGTTTCAACCTTTTTAGTCCATTCCTCGGTAATTTCATTCGGGATTTCCAAAATCTTCTCTTTCCTCTTCTGTTCTGAGTAATCACTCCCGTCTTCATTTCCAGTACCGACTCTTACACCTTTCCACTCAGCAGCTTTTCTACCATAAATCTGCTTATTTTCCCAGTCCAACGAATATTCAGCCAACCGACCATACTTTTCCACCTGGCGCTCTGCATACTGCTGCCTAGATTCTTGCTGGTTCTGAAGCCCAACCGCTTCCAGTTCTTCTTTAGTCCAAGTATCATCTGCTGTAGAAACACCTGGAAAATATGTAGTATGGCTGTCCTTGCATCTTGGATGATAAAGACCCTGACTGATCGCATAACTCATCAGAGGATATTTCTTCCCGGTCTCTGGATCCACGCCATCACTCCGACCACCGCTCCACACATCATCGATCAGGACCTTACCGACAAAGGGGAGGCACTTGGGACATGGATTTCCGCGCTTTGCCATGATGACCGTGGAGATTCCCCATTCCTTGCGCTTTTCTCCCTCACCCTGCAAATAGGCTCTCTTGGATGCTGTTCGGATCGCCATGTCTGCATAGTCCGGGAGCGTGTGCCTGGCTCCATTGGCATATTCTACGCACTTGAGGCCATTGGCTGCCATGTCCCGGACAGCCATGTCCACTGCCTTTTCATAGGTTCCTGCCCCTGCGTTCGCATATACCTGGGCACTGTAGATGGCTTTTCTGTAGGCATCGTTTGCCCTCCTGAGAATTGCCACCTCAGCTTTTTGCATATCCGAAGTCGTTGCCTGTTGAAGTGCTTCCAGTTTTCGGTCATTCACCTCGAAGAACTTTCCAGATACTCCTTTTTGCACTCTTTTAGGCGTGTAGCCTTTTTTAATGCCTTCCAGGATCCGGATCTCCTGCTCCATGTTGCCTCTGTCACGCATTTCTCCAATCAGAACTTTGATTTGCTTATTAATGTCCTGGAACTGCTTTTTATATTTCTTCTGGTTTTCCCGCTTATAGCGGTCCAGGTTCTTAAGCTGTTCCACCTGCCAGGCGCTCCACTCGAACCCCTCTTCGGTCTCTTTGGCCCGGTGGCGATCCATGTTCCGGATGATTGAGGCAATCAGTTCGTTCTCAATCCTTGCAAATGCTTTCGTGATGTCATACTCGTCAGCCATTTGTATCACCTGCGGACGCATCAGCCGCCGTTTCTTCGCCTTTTATTCGGTTACTGTACACTTTATAGCCTGCGTTCTTAAACTGCCGTACAAGCGCTTTTAGCTGTGTCGCGCTCTCACATTTATCACAACGCGGCTCTGCATAGTCTTTCTTCTCAACCGCATAGATTCCGAACGGCACCTGCTCACTGGCCACCTGCAGCAGTCCCTGGTACTCCTTCCGGCTCATCCGGTAAAGTCGGTTCGCTACCTTCACCTGCATTTCTTTCACCTCTCAGATTGACGTCAAAAATACCAGCAGCCATATTGACTCCCGGTTCTTCTACCTCTGCAATTCCCTGTTCCGCTTTCAGTCGGGCGATTTCCTCCTGTTTCCACTGCTCATCCCTGGAATCTCCGTACAGCTCTTCCACCTGAGCTTCCACGCTCATCAGAGCAGCTCCTGGTCTCGCTTTCGACAAGGTCTCCACCTGGCTTTCAAAGGATGGGTTCGCATACTCTCCAAACGGGATATCAACCTTTACTTCTTCGACCGGCCGACCAATCAAGATATTATAGGCATTTACAGTGGCACTAACTATTTCCGGAAGTGTCTCCTGAAGAGCCTCTATGATAGCATTTCTGGTATAAAGGGTCGTCTTCTCTTTCTCCCTCTGTGCTTCTGCATTATCCAGCTTCTTGGTATCAATTCCCAATGTACTTGGACTAATGATTCCTTGCAGACACAGGTCCAGGGCTGTGATATAAGACGCAAGATAGCCATCATGAGGAATTACCGGTTGCTCTGTGGTGATCTGGTTCTTTCCATCCTCTGCCATATTGTCATTCCCGGCGATATAGCGGTTATCGAATGCGTTCGGTTTCAGCAGCATGCCATTCTGTGGGTCGCGCGGCACAAAAGCCTCCGGAATGAATGTTCTGGCTCTTCCGGCCCTGAGTGCATCCATCCACTGGGACCACGTCTCGTCAAACGCATCGAAACTGTCCAGTTTTCCATCAAAGATTGAGCCTCCACGACCTTTCCACTTCGCTGATTCATACACCTTTATCGGCACAGCCAGAATTATTTTTCTGTCAAAAGTGAAATTCTGCAGATTCTTTGTTTCTTCCAACGCACTCAAATCAACTGGCTTCTCATCCTGATACAGTTCGTTGATGATATAGCCGTACCCATAGCGCTCGTTAAGTACATACCGCTTTCCTTTAGCCTCATATGATTTTTTAAAAATTACTTCTCTTAATCGGCCTCTCTGGCGGATTAGCTCTATTTGTTCCCCTGGATACCACTCCAAGATGGGGTACTGGCTTACAGATGTATCAATTGTTACCTTGTAGGCTCCATCTCCGATATAGAGCGCCTCTTTTAAAGCCTCCTCGAATCCCTTCCGGAACTTGTTTTCCTGCTCGATCTCTTTCCAGAGCTGTTCCTGAGCGCCATTCTCAAACTCAAAGTCATTCATGTCAGACAGAACAACAGAAGAAAGAACACGCACAATCAGCCCAGGAAGACCTGTATGGATCTTTCTCATTTCCATTCCCGGGCTGCATCTGGAGGCCCAGAACTTATATCTATCTACCATCTCCGGACTCTGCTGATACATCTGCTCTAATTCGTTTCCATCTCCGCGATACCAGATACGGTTTCTTATGGCCGATAACTCATAGTCCATTACCTCCTGGATTCGAATTGCTGTCGGGCTGGCCCCTTGGACATTCAGCCAGCTCCGTATTCCTCTTTTCACGCTCTCGCTCAAATTTGATATCCACCTCACTTTTATGCCTCCTCTTCGAATCCAATCAAATGCTTATACGGAATCCAGCTATACTGATTTGCGTTGATTGTATGATCGTTTCTGTCTTCCGGTTCGTCCTTATCTTCCTTCCAGCTGTACTTTTCCATCTCGGCCAGGTGGTTCTCACACTCATCGACTACCAGATAGCAGTCCTGTTGTATCCAGCCTAACTGAAGCTTGATGCGGTCGATGATTCCGAATTTCTTATAGGCATCCCAGAAATTGTAAAGGCAGCCATGCAGGCGCTTATACTTCTTAAGCTCTGTCATGGTTGCCTGGTCAGCATTGTCCACATATACGTCTTTGGCAAATCCCCACTCGCTCCGGCATTGTTCCAGGAAGCCGACTAACTTAACTGCAGTGTCGCTGGGTGCTATCGGGGTTTCCAAGTCTCGGTTGTTATACACCTTTTCTTTTAAGGTGATGAGCCTCCGATCCGTTGTGATGCCTTGGAAGATGAAGGAAATTGTATCTGGGGACTTACTGGAGTAGGCAGTATCCACTCCGCAGGTGAATTTCTTCCATCGGATCCGACCAGCTCTCACTTCTGCCTGCACCCATGCGGATGTCACCACATGCTTCTTCCGGTCGAAATTCGGAAACACTAAACCAGTGGCTTTACCGCGCAGCCCCAGGATCTTATTCTTCCAGATCTTCGTGCCCTTTGGTGTGTTCTGGATGATCCGCTGCTTCTTTTCTTCCGGAAGGCCGGCATTATCGCCAAAAGAAAAGAACCAATGCACCCAGCTGGGCTTTGGTTCTTCCTTTAGTTCGTCTTTAATTTCCTGCGGAGTCTCCGACTCCCACTCTGGAAGCGGTCTGCTGCAGTTAATATATTCTTTGTACACATCCAAGCTTGGATCATCCGGATTCAGAGTCGCCATCAAGTAATCGCACCTCATGGATGCCTCACGTACAAAATCAATATCTGCAGTGTTGATCTCATCAATGTATAGGCATCCATACTGACCACCCAAAGCGTCTTTCCATTTCCGTTTATTCCCGTAGCCTACTACAAAGATGATCTTGTCGCCGCCGGATGTATGGAACAGGATATGCGGCATCTTGTATTCTCCGGATCCGTTGCCCTTATATTCCACTAAGATTCCAAAATCATCCAGGATTCCCAGATCCTTGTTGATGATATTCTTCTCAGCCGCTCCGGTATCATCCGCTGCCAGAATATGCAGCTTCTTCGGTGACTCTGCCACCTTCAACATAAATTTGAACAGCCCTACTGTCGTCTTTCCGGCCGCCGTCGTGCCTTCCAGAAACTCTGCCGGAGCATTACACTGAAGGAATGCCTTGTACTTGTCTGACAGTACCAGACGTTCAGCACTCACTAGCCACCACCTCGCATCTGCTGCAGAATATCGTCCAGCTTAGCCTTCTCATCATCCAGGCCGGAGACCTCTATTCGATCCTTGAACATTCCCAAGTGACGTCCCAGCAACTCCAAAGCTTTCTCTTTGTCATTCAGCTTCAACTCTATTCCGTTCTTGCCTTTTTTTATCCCGGCTATTGCCTTCATCTGCCCTTTCGACAGATCTGCTGTATTTGTCAGGATCACTCTATTATTCACGATCTGAGCGAAGTCCGTAGCATTGGCAAATGCAATGGCAGCCAGTTCCTGCAGCACCATGTCCTGGGTGATTTCTGTCCGTTTCTGCCGATCCTGCATCCGCTTCTCGACATACGCCGCAACCTTAACATTCCTTAACAGTCGTGCCGCCGCAGCTGCTGCAGTCTCATCGCTCTTGACCCGCGGATATGCGACCTTGTAAGCCCGGGTGGCATTCAGGTCAATCAGATATTCATCCGCAAAAATCTTCTGTTTTTCTGTCACTCGTGCTCACCTCTCTTTCTAAAATACGATCCCACCAGCACCATAGGAGACAGTCTGGCGCCGCCTCTCGGATATGATGCTTGCTGGTGCCTTGTGCGCCGCATGAAAATTGACATAACAAAAGCACCTATCTTTCGACAGGTGCCCTCGGGAGAAAATCAATTATGGTCATGAAACCATCGGGACAGAAGGAATCGAACCTTCGACACGCTGGATATAAGCCAGCTGATCTAACCGACTGAGCTACGCCCCAAGGGGAGCCCCGCCGGGACCATCTTCCAGCGGGGTTGAAGTACATTCAGGAGAAGCTTTCGCTACTGTGAAACTCTCACATTCGCCGTCACACGAATGCATGATACCATATTAGCACCTTTCATCGGGACATTGAGGGACATTTTTAATTTTTTCAAAAAATCTTTGTCTCCGTTTCTTCACGTTCTCGTCCGTATACTTCTTTCTGCGATTTGGGAACATCCGATTCATCCGGTACGCTACCTTCGGATCACTCAAACCATCTATAAAATACAATCTGAACATAATCCGCAGTTCTGAACTCTGGATCGTCTCTATGTACTCTTCTGCCTGAGTAGTCAACTCCAAAAGTTCCGTCTCTTTTGCAGCCAGCAACTTCCTGTATCTCTCTCTGGCTTTCTGCTTTCGACAATAGACCGGGTCCGGAATACCAACTATCTTGATCGGACCTATCGTTAAATCCGCCCTGCTTCCTTTTACTGTGTCCGCCACAATCGGCGGATTTTCCAGGAACTTGTCCAGTTCCCGGATGCGTCTTCTAATATCTTTTATCTCTTCCATAACTTCGCAATACTGCAGCAGCACCTGCTTGTCCAACGGTACCACCTCCCTCTATTTTTCTACGCGAACCTTAACTGCCCGCCCGCATCCTCGCCCAGACGATCCGCCCGGCAGTTCGGCAGCCGCTTCGCAACGCATAACTCTTTCAGATTCGCCCGCACCAGTGCCGTCGGTATCGGCGGACACACAGCATTCCCACAGCGTCGCACCTGCTCCGCTCTCGGATAAGGCTTCCCGTCGCAATCCCGGTCGATGATGTAGTCGTCCGGAAATCCCTGGCAGCCGTACAGCTCTTTCGGTTCCAACATCCGCAGTCCGATATCCACAATTTGATATTCAGTACCATATATCGTTACCAGTCCAAAGCGATCCTGTGCTGTGATAGTATCAAGCGGCGCTTTTATGTCCTGCCCAGTACCGGCACCGTAATACTTCGTCAAAAACGCCCGCACCTCTCCAAAATGCCCCGGGGAGGTCGTCACTGTATGTAATGGCTCCCTTATATCTTGTCCGGTACCGCTCTTATAAAATTTACTGATAAACGATGTAACAAGACCGTATCTGTTCGAACCATCTACCGTCATAAGCGGATCTTTCATTCCTTGACCGCGTGTTTCATTTTGCATCGTTTCCGAATGGTACTGAATCAATATCGGCGCAGCCACAAAATTTCGATTTCCGGTTGTTATTGTCGGGAGCGGACTTCTTATATCTTTTCCGACATTATTTTCATTGTTGCACATAATACACGGTGCCAGCGTTGCCTCCACAAGTCGATTGTGATCGACCGTCGTAATAGTATCTATCGGATCGTTTACTCTACTCCCCGCGCCGGAATAGTTCCCACCATATGCTTTGTCAATAATCGGGGCAAGTTTTGGCTCAACGACTCCAAAACCATGCTTTCCCGTAATTGTCGGCATTGGCTGCCGGATATCCCCCGGTTTACGTTCGCCGCCATGATTGCACTGGATCAAGAACGGCTCCGGGTTATCCAGAATGAATTTCTTGATTCCACGGGCAATGCGATCCATTGTCTTCTTCGCCAGCGGACGCACCGCCCGAATTCCGTACTTTTCTTTAATTTCTTCGGTGCTATCGAAGATGCTCGGACACGGGAGTGAAAAATCCAGCTGTGTATACGCCCCCACATAAGGTTTCAGCAAGCCAGCTTTTACCTCCGGGCTGTCTGCCGGTCCGTGGGTACGTCGCGCCCATGCGATCGGCTTGCCATCGCATCGCGCAATCAGAAAGAACCGCTTCCGCATGGTAGGAGCTCCATAATCTGCCGCCACCAGCTCCCGGAACTGCACTTCGTATCCCAAATCAGTAAGCTGCTGGATAAATTTATGAAACGTTTTTCCTTGCTTTGCCTTGATCGGATGCTTCCGACGCCCCAGCGGTCCCCACGTCTTAAACTCTTCGACATTCTCCAACATTATCACGCGCGGACGTACCAGTCCTGCCCAGCGGCAGGCAACCCACGCCAGACCGCGAATAAACTTGTCCTTTGGCTTCCCGCCCTTTGCTTTGCTGAAATGCTTACAATCTGGAGAAAACCACGCCAACGCCACCGGATGCCCGCCACATACTTTGACCGGATCTACCTGCCACACATCCTCGCAGTAATGCTTCGTGTACGGGTGGTTTGCCTTATGCATCTTGATCGCCTCTGGATCATGATTGATCGCGATATCTACACAGTACCCTGTCGCTTCTTCGATGCCGGTGCTTGCCCCACCGCCCCCAGCAAAGTTATCTACTATCAATTCTCCGTTAATCATCGACCTCATTCTCCTCTGGCATTATCAAGCTCTTCGCAAATTTCCTCATAATACCTCTTTTCATCCGCAAAATGATCGTACACCATTTCCTCTACCATCATTTTGACATCATGTTCACACACTTCCTTGCCGGTCAGCAAGTCCCAGTATGTATCGAGCACATTCGATGTTGTAAACCAATCTCCCTCTGAATCTCTAAACAACGCCACTATGGCTTCGGGATCCTCTCCATGATGCCCGAACACAAGCGCGTGAACCACTGCGCCAGATGGTCCTTTGTTCTCTATCCACTTTTTCATAGTATCCTCCAAATTTTAAGTTTGCTCTGGAGAAAGCCCCGTTTCTTCGTAGGCATATAATCTCTTTTGCAATTCATGCATTTCATTAATCATAACTTTCCAGTTTCTTTATTTAACCACTTAACCCTCTTCATCTGCTATGTACTCCTCGCACGCATCCTCATCGCCCGCCGGATGCCAGTCGCAAAACTCGTCATACCAGCAGTTCCAGCACGCTCTATTGCAATTTTCACTCATGATTCATCCCCTCTTTCTGAATTTTTATCTTCCACTCCTTAACATACAAAACAGCAATTCAACCATCGACCGTTTCCGGCGACCTCCAAAACATTTGATGGCAATCGCCAGCTTCCATTTGTCCAGATTTCCATCCAGCGGTGTCGGATTCTGAAATTCATCTTCGAGCATTCTCGTTTTTGGAATAGCCACTATGATTCCGTACTCTGTCGACGATCCTGGATTGGTACTGCGAATATGTTCGTCAAGTGCCCCGCTTAGATAATCCTCTTTAATATCTTTATAGCACTGCATCGTGGTTACTATGTAATTCTTCTCTCCGATGAAATTCAATCCATTTCCGCTGAACACATCTTCCCGGCAACTCTTGATTTCATAACAAGTAAAGATTCCTTTTTCGATATCCGATATATTGCACTGCCCCGCTGGCTGGAATAACATATAATCGATCCGGCGATGTGTCCGCGCTGATCCCGGATCGATGCTGACCTCTTTCGCCCAATGTTTTCCCAGTCCCCTTAAATACTGCCTCTCCAGCAACTCGCCAAGAAATTTCGTCGTTTCTGTTCTATTCATCTAAAACCTCTCCGATATGTTTTTTAAAATTGCGCCGCATGCCATGTCCCAGCCTTTTCCGAAATCATCCACTGCATCACAACCGCCGATTTCCTTGATGATTTCCAGCACCTCTCTTTTGGGGATGGGTTCGTTTTTCAGAAGCTCCATAACCCGATCGTTTTCCTCTTTTGTACCGCAACGGATAATGATGTCGTAAGTCTCATCATGAGCACTCCACGTTCCATCGTTATTTGACATCAATACCATTTCATTACCTCCCCAGTCCATGTTTTAGAGCGCACATTGTACATACTGCTATCGCCCTTACCTGCTCCTGTTCCGGTCTATACCAGCACGCCGCCCCGCATTCCGGGCACTTAACTATCTTCCAGCCTTTGCGCCCATTTGGCACGTTTGCCACTAGCGGCATCATAAGATAACCGCCGACTTCGTCCGGTTTTCTTGGTGTGATCTTTATCTTCATCATTCCTTCCACCTTCCCAGCCTCTAACATCTTCTGCAGGGCGTTGCGGGTGTATGTCGGCTCTTCGTCAATCAGCTCCGCAATCTCGCTCACGCGCTTCTTTCTCCCATCAAGGAGCGCCTGCCAGATAAGCTCCTGGCGTTCTTTCATGCTTTTCATCGTCCATCGCTCCTTTCAACCTGTCTAAAACATTCTTAACTGTCCCGACGGCTCAAAATTCATCCAGAGACATTCTTCCCGCTGCTTATTCGCCCGGCAGTATTCCATTTTTGTTTCCAGATGCCAGCCCCGAAGCATATCTCGATATATCTCATTGTCATAGCCGCTTATCAACACCGATCCTTTGTGCTGCAAAAGCGCCTGCAGCAATCGCTCATGATCCGCATCACTCATCTCATGCTTATACTGCTTTCCCGTCCTGCTGCTAAGAACATACGGAGGATCGCAATAAATCAACACGTTTGGGTGATTGTAGCCCTGGATCAGTGTAACCGCATCCATACACTCTATCTGTACACCCCGCAGCCGGTCTGCCGCCTGCATGACTGTGTCTGGCAGTCGGCACCACTCTAGGGCAGCATATGCCCTTTCTCTCCCGCAGACATCCCTTTTCCATCCTGGGAGGCGTTCCGACGTGCGAAAACCATATCCCTGATTTTCTCGAACGCAAAATTTCACAGCACGCTCATAAGGATCTTCTGTCACAACCTCTGCCTCATACACTTTTCTTGCATATGGAGTGTTATAAATTATCCAAGCAAGACGTTCTGGGTCCTTCCGAATACACTCGAACAGGTTGATAACCTCCCCATCCAGATCGTTGACCGTCTCGATAAGACTTCGGGGCTTCTTAAATAGGACAGCTCCAGAACCTAAGAACGGCTCTAAGTAGCTACGGTGCTCCGGGAATTGACCGATGATCCAGTCCGCCAGACGCGCCTTACTGCCCGGGTATCGAATTACCTGACGCATCCTCTGTCGCTCCTTTCACCCCCGAACCTTGATTCGCGGCGCTTCCAGCCTCGCCCTGTGCCGCTGCACCCACCATCCCCCACACCATCGCATCGTAGTCGTAACCATGTTCTTCCAGGTTGTGGAAGCGGTTCTTCTTGGCGACTTCGGCGGCCCCATCCTGCCTCTGCGGATTCTTTTCTCTCCTGTCCCAATTTCTAACCGCTGCTTTCCAGTCCTTCATGCGATTCTTACCGACCATCCAGCCGTTACTGGTGTAAAAGTCAATAAAGCGTGCTGCATCCACGTTCGTGTAACCCATTTCCCGGCAATATTCACTCACATTCTCCAGGGTGGGAGGCGCGAAGCGCTTTTCTTTAACACCATCTATGGTGTTTTCTTTTAAATCATTATCATACTCATTATCAGCTTTTTTTGCTTTTTCAGAAAAGCATTTGCTTTTTTTGCTTTCCTCCGAAACCATTTGCTTTTTATCAGAAGCATTTGTTTTCGGTCTTCCGCCTTTCTTTCCTGCTTCCGATCTGGCTGCACACGCTTCTTTGTAGCGCTGGCCGTCTGTATCCAGCTGCTGTTTGATAAGCTCAAACACAAACGCCAGTGCCGGATCCTCCGGAACAGCATCCGGGTCTTTCTGATAGGCGTAGATCGCTTTAATGAGTTCGCCCGCCTGCTCGTTGCTCATCTTTTCAATGGCAGCGCCCCAGCTCTCATACATGACAAAAGATTTCTTATCACTCATCCAAGCCCATCTCCTTCCCCGCCTGCCAGTCCCGGTAATAGCAGATCCATGTGTCCAGCAGCAGGGTAATGATTCCGCCGCGGATCTGCGCTTTCAATTCGTCGAAAATATCATCCGAATACATCCGCTGGAAGTTCTGCAGGTACATGGACACCCGCCACGGCTCATAGTTGCGCCGGTGCATTACCACCGGAATCTCGCCCGCTCTGGCGTCCCTGAAGGACTGCTGCAGCGCTTTCCGAAGTCTCAGGTCTTCCACTCGTTTTACTTCGATATGTACATCCGGCAGCCCAATCACGTCCGCATCGCCGGAAGTCCCACAATACTGCTGACCTCGGCGGCAGTTATATCCATAGTCCCGCAGGATGCCCGCAAGTTCACGCTCGCCGCGCTTTCCTTTCTCTCTCTGCATCTTTCCCATCCCCATCCTGTCCTCCGTCCCTGAACATACTAATCTGTCCGTATATCCCTTTTGGCTCTTTTCGCCTCTCGTTTAAAAATAGCTCTGCGCCTCTTAACGATGCCATAATTTCATTAATTCTGTGTTGCTGACGACGCTTCCAACGCTTTACATCCGCAAAACCCGCATCCGTTTTTTCTGGTAAATAATACCCTTTACCATCGTCACGGGTCAAAATCGTATATTTCTCGCGTAATTTTTTAATTCTATCCCGCAGCGCTCTGTCACTGCATCCAAGAGCTTCGCAAAGTTCTCTGCGGGTTCGTGCGTTTTTATGACCTACCCTCAGCGCATTGTATACGGCGCTGGTAAAGATTTCCATTTCTGTCAATTTCTTGTCCGACAAATCTCTTCCTCCTTCCGGAGCGGGAGGGTCGGTCTCCCTCCCGATAAACCAATGGCATCCTAAAGGTTGGTAATATATAACACGGTAAGGCGTGCCAGGATGCTGTCTACGGGTTGCTATGTACAAGCCCTGCGGCTGTTGTACCGTTATAAATAACTCTTGCCAAACTCGGCAATAAACTGCTGTCTGCTGCCGATGTGAGCCTCATAATACTCCTGTGCCTGACGTTTCAGACTCTCATCGAACTCTTGGTTCATATGGACACTGTACGGCGTCATGTTATGCCAGTCCGGGCGGAGCGGAACGATAAAGCCATATGCCTCCGATCTGCTCCGGTTGGCTCCATTAAATACATGATGGATTGCCACCTCCTGGCTGCCGGTAATGATACAATGTTTTAAATCATCCGTCAGTACGCTGTACAGTTTCTTTCTTCCTGTGGTTTTCTTCATACTCTGCCATCATCCGAGCCAACTCCTCCGGCGGCAGGGTTTCAATCCCCTGCTCCTTGCATTCCGTTACCAGCCCGCTTATCAACTCGCTCATTTCCTTTGTATCGTAGGTACTGGATCCAGCAAGCACCGTATATGTACGGTATGCTTTCCCATCCTTGCCCTGCTTAACCTGCGAAGTTGGACGGATGTGGAAGGTTTCCGCCTCCAGCGCCGTCTCTTCCGCTTCGGTCGTGTCCGGCACAACCAAATACGCCATCTGACCGGCAATCATGAGATTCTGACCGTACCTCCGAAGCATGAGATTGTGCGCCCGCGGCTTGGATATGCCCGCCACCTCTGCCAGACGCGAGAGAAGCACCCAGTAATACGCATTCGCGTCCAGGCTCCGCTTTTCCCGCCATTGCTTTGCAATGATCCGCAGGGGCTTGTCCTTAATCTTGTCAATCGACGATGACACATCCGATTCCAGCTCAAACGTCAACCGCATCCGACCAGTTTTCCAGTCCATCGACACATCCTTTAAAGTTCCTTTGCTCTCCATAGGCTAATTGAACGGAAGACCGCTCGTTTCATCCTCCGGCGGCACCGTGGCTGGATCTACTTTTCCTTTGGATTTATCTGGCGTCTTCTTAAACGCCTCCATCGCACTTTGGAAACGCTCCACAGTCAGGTGTTCCAACGAATCTACACCGATTGCTTTCAAAATACATTTCGGACTCTTTCCGATTCTGTCGCACTCTTTCAGAAATACATTCCTCATCGCTTCGCTTGCCAGCTCCGGGGCTTTCTCGGAAGCCGGCGGCGTCTCTGCATCCGGATCCTTCATTTCCTCGGTCGGGATGCAGAACACCTGGAAACAGGCATATTTGAACGCAACCGACATTGCTTTATTGGTTGCTTTATCGCCGCTGTCCATCCCTTCACCAACTACCACCGCCTCGATGTGGCTGCCGTCCTCTGCGTAGAACGTATATTTCATACGGCAGACCGAATATAAAAGCATCCCACCCTTTGCAGTCCTGCGTTCCTCCCGCGTCTGATCCATAACCTCCGGGACAACGAACAGGCGATGCTTAATAAATGCCGGATTCAGCGCATTCATGACCGTGTCAATGCCGCGATATTTGAATCCCTGCTGCTTATTTAATGAATCTTTCCCGATCGCTCCCACATCCTCCATGACGGCCGCTATCGTCTGAAAGATATTCTTTTTCGTCTCTCCCACGTCTCTGCCACCTACCTAATAATCATGTTGCTACGGGTTACAATCGATACTCCAGGAATCTCAGCGCCATTGTCCAGCGCCTCTTTCAGCGCTGTCTTGTTCAGCTCTGGATCCTTGCGGCGGATGAACTCTTCCGGAAGTACATTGATATCCCCAACGTATTCAATCGCCTTGCTGGCACGGTATGATACCGCCACCTTACTTGTCTTGAACTTCTCGCCATCCAACGCCCGCTTGACATACTCCCGAAGAGATTCAGCCTTTCTCTCCGCTTCCTTCCGCCGCGCTTCAAGCACCTGCTGTTCATTTTTGAGCTGCTCCGCATCGCTTTTCAGGTCCTTGATCCAGAGCAGGACATTCTCGATCTTCTCGTCTCTGGCTTCCTGCAGCGCATCCAGCGCCGCATAAGCCTCCTCATTTACAATCTCCCCCGTCTCTTCATCGACCGCCGCCTCAAACGCTTCCATGATACGGGCATCAATCTCATACAAATTCATAAGCTACCTCCGGTTCATTTGCTCTATTTTCATTTCTCTGATTTCTATGGTTGATCCGGTTCTTCATATCTTTCCGGCACTCCTCACAAGCCAAACCGCCGTCTTCCAGATATGCGCCGCAGCAGTCACATCTTTCCAGCATCCTGTAACTCCTTTTTCTTGTTCGCAAGCTCTTCTAAAAGTCTATCCGTACTACAACCAATATAATTAGTACTGAATGTCCAATATTCATAGCAACCAGGGTACCACCCATCGGGATATACACGAATATCCAAGCAACCACTAATGTGTCCATTAAACGTAAAGAACGCCGTAGGCTTGTTTCCTGTAACACTCTGTTCTCTTACATGCGTGGTATTGATCTCCAACACCATCTCCAGTGCCTCATGAATCTTCTTCCGGCGCATCTTCTCAATTTTCTTTGCCAGTCTCTTCTTCATCAGAATCCTCCTCCCGTGCTACTTCCGCAGTTGCAAGAAATGCTATATAGAAATCTGCATACGCTTTCGCCAGATCTTCGCCGGAAAAACGCTTTTTCAGAAGCGCCGCCGCCATTACTGCCAGGGTTCTCGGAAGAAGTGAATATTTAACATCACCGATGATAAACACCCCTGAATCTCTGGTTGCATCATACTGGATCGTGGCACCAAGGATCATGTCCCCCTCCAGCTCCATTGGCTCCCTTTTACCTTTAATTGTTGCTTTTACCATTGCATTCTCCCGAATCTCTTGATATAATCAAGTTGTTAATATTTTTATTGATTTGACCGTTCAGCTCTGCCAAGCTGGCGGTCTTTTTCTTTGGTTTCCCATAACCGGCGTACCGGCTGGCATTCAGCAGTGCACCGGCTCTGTTCGTTCCGTTGGTTCTTCTACTCATGAGCTTCTAACCACTCCTTCCCTTTGCAGATAACTCCGAGCAACTTTGCAATGTCTTCACCCTTATAGGCTTCCTCTTCTACTTCGAGATATCCGATGAGATAATGCACACACGCTTTGACACGTAATGCATCATCCCTGTAATCATCCTTTGGTTCGAGGATTTCACTAGGCATTCCCTCAACGATTCTTCTAATTTCTTCTGCCATCTTCTCCATCTCCTAATGCAGTACCAAGAGCGCCCCGGTCGCGATCCCCGCAACCGCCGACATCACTACCGCTACCTCTGCCAGCAGATGCAAATGCTTGTCCTTCTGTCTCAGCTCCGCTTCCAGTGTCTCGATCATCTGGTTGCGCTGGCTCCGAAGGTTCATACACTCGATATTTCTTTCCTCTCTCATCACGCTTCCTCACTTTCTTCTTATAATCTTTGCACGGGTATTCCCGATCGGATTCCATACACCGCCAGCAACTCCGGCAGGTACTGCACGACTTTCTCATGAGCCAAAAACCTGCTCCGCCATGCCCACAGCTTTTTTCGGCTTCGGCACCTGTCTGCATTTCAAAGTTTGCGAATTATCCGCATCCATGAACTGGCTCATCGGGATGCGGGGATCCCCCAGTTTCCGGGTTGCCTGGATCTCCCCGTTTCGAATCTTCCGATGCACATTCTGAACACTGCAATGCATAATTTCAGCAAGCTCCTTAACGCTTACAAAACGGGTCAGTCCGCCTTTCTCCAGCCGTTCAAGCTGAAGCATAAGCATCTTGTTCTGTTCTTCTAATTGCGATACACGTTCTTCCAAATACATTCGATTGCCTCCTTTTCTGTGTTGTTTTCTCCTCCGCAAAAAAGCCATTGCAGTCAGCATTATTACTTTGGCATCCCGAATCAATCCGGTTCTATCGGCAAATCATCCGTCACACGCTTTTTGAACTTCTTCTGAATTTCCGCCTTTGATACCGGAACTCCTACAAGTTGTACAAAATGTCTCTCTCGCCCGTTATTGTATGCAATATGGCACTCCTTGAATTTTCTGTCATATATCATGAATGCCATCCGCTTACTGGTAGCTCTCTGGTAAAGTTTAAGACATGGACTGGAGTCCGACCAAACCAGATAAAGGCATTCTTTTCCGCCGCCCTCCAACTCCGCATCCAGAAGCCAGTCCACTGATCTGTTTAAGACCTTTGACAGCTTTTCCAAATCATCCAAATCGATCCGGATCTTTACATTTTCAATTCCCACCAGCCGATGGGGTTTGATTCCTGACTGCTCTGCCAGCTTCTTCTGGGTCCATCCCATTTCTGCTCTGGCTTTGACAATGTTATTTGCAATGTCGCAATAAAAATCAAAGCCAATACGTTCCAGAATCTCGTTCTCAATAAAACGCATCCCTCTCACCTCCCTACTCCAACAGCTCCTCGATCGCTACGCCGAGATAATCCGCCACCTTCTGAACCTTGCGGATGCCGGGTTCACTCTCGTTCCACTTAGAAATACACCCGTTAGAAAAACCAACCGCTTTCTCCAGTGCAGAAACAGACACGCCTTTTTCTCTGCACGCCTGTTTTACGTTGTCATACAGCACCATTACCACCTCCATTTCAGAAAACTATGTCAGAAAACTTTCTATTTATATATTGACTTTTTACTGAAAATATTCTAATATGGAATTGTCAGTTCAATAGAATAATTTCAGTAATTTCCATTTGTATATTTTAGAAAGTTTTCTGTGGCACACTTCTTATTATACCGAAACTTTTCTATTTGTCAAGTGGTTTTACAGAATATTTTCTGTAATTAAGGAGGGATATTTTTTGACAACATTTGAACGAATAGAAAAGCTGAGAAAAGAAGCTGGACTATCACAGGGAAAACTTGAAAAGGAGCTTGGTTTTTCGAATGGTAGCATATCAAAATGGAAAAACAGCACCCCAACCTATGAACGTTTACAGAAAGTAGCCAACTACTTTAATGTATCTGTTGAATACCTTGCATCAGGCGAATTACCGGAGAATGCACCAACATTAACCCCTCGCGACGAAAAGGACATTGAGAAGATTCTGAATAATACCCGTGATCAGCTACTCTCCCAGGAGGGCTTAATGTTCGACGGTGATCCCGCCAGTCCCGAAGCAATCGAGTCGATTCTATCCGCAATGCAAATCGGTATGGAAATGGCGAAAAAGAAAAATAAAGAGAAGTACACTCCTAAAAAATATAAGAAGGAATAGCTTATGGATATTAAGAAAAGGGTCAACACGCTGGTGCGTAAGCATCAGACCAGGAATCCTTTTGATATCATCCGCGGTCTGAATGCCATTGTAGTATTCGCCCCCTTAAGTGGAGTCCGTGGATTTTACCAATATTTTCAGCGAAATAATATCATTTACATAGATGAATCTCTTCCAGAACACGAAAAAACATTTGTTTGCGCCCACGAACTCGGGCATATGCTGCTCCATAAAAAAGCCAATGCATTGTTTATGGATAGCAGAACCCACCTAAACACCCATCGTTACGAGGTGGAGGCAGATACGTTTGCTATGGATCTCTTAATCGATGATGATATGATCGCTGAATATGAACCATACACCGCAGATCAGATATCCCACTTACTGGGATATCGTAAAGACTTAGTCAAATTGCGTTTCCAGCAAAAATAACAAAAGGAGAAAACTATGGGATTATTTGATACTTTTAAAGGGAATCAATATAAGGCTGAACTTGAAAAGTCTCAAGCTGAATGTGAACGGTTAAAAAGTTTATTCACACCCGAAATGCAGCAGGCTGATGCCTTGCAAAGGAAAATTGAAGAACTCCAAAACGAAATTTCCACAAAAGAAAATGAAATTGCTTCGCTTTCTTCTGATATATCCAAGAAAAACAATGAAATCAATTCGCTGAATGATACAATACATAAAAAACATTCCGAAATATCATGGATGGACGATGAAATCATTGTACAGGAGTTTGGACTGTACCAGCCGCATTATGATTTTGCCAGTGCTTTAGACTATAAGGAAGAATTAGCAAAAATACGCGCTAAACAAAAAGAATTAATAAAGAATAAGAATGCGGTTTCCGGAAGTACCGAATGGACTGTAAATGGTAGCGTCTCTAAAGGCAAGAAAATGGTCTCTGATACTCAGAAATTGCTCATGCGAGCTTTTAATAGCGAATGTGATGATTTAATATCCCGTGTTAAATACACCAATTTTGACGCAACATTAGATCGTATCTATAAATCGGCTGAGGCTATTTCAAAACTAGGAACCATTATGAGTATTTCCATAACTCAACCCTATTTAGATGCCAAAGTTAAAGAACTCCGTTTAGCTTTCGAATATCAGCAGAAAAAACAACAGGAAAAAGAAGAACTAAAAGCTGCCCGCGCAGAACAACGCGAACAGGCTCGTATCCAAAAGGAAATTGAAGAACAGCGAAAAAGAATCGAAAAAGAGCAAACACATTACCAAACTGCTTATGAGCATTTACAGTTGCAGCTCCAGCAAAAACCTGACGATGCGGATCTCTTAGAGAAGAAAGCGCAGCTTGAGTCTCATATCAAAGATATAGAAAAAGCCATTGCAGATATTGATTACCGTCAGGCGAATATGAAAGCTGGTTACGTTTACGTAATTTCAAATATTGGTTCTTTCGGTCCTAATGTTTATAAAATTGGAATGACCCGAAGATTAGACCCTCAAGACCGCGTGGATGAACTTGGCGATGCTTCTGTTCCGTTTAATTTTGATGTACACGCAATGATTTTTTCTGATGATGCTCCTGCTCTGGAAGCTGCTTTGCACAGGGCATTTGAAGATCGTAAGATAAATATGGTAAATACACGCCGAGAATTTTTCAATGTAACCCTGGATGAAATCAAAGAAGTAGTTAAGAAAAACTTTGATAAAACAGTAGAATTTATAGACGTTCCAGACGCCGAACAATTCCGCATTAGCCAGCGAATGCATTCTGAAGAAAATGCTCATTAAAGCATAAAGTGGTCGATTTCGACCCCTTTAAATAGCAAAACCGCCCGGTATTGGCGTACCGAACGGCTTCACATAGATTTTCTCTTGCGGATTGCTCCAGAAGATATAAATCAAATTCGACACTTGAATTATATCATTCTCCAAGCGTCCTGGCAAGGGGCGCTATTTTTATACTCATTTTTAGGATTAATAGAAAGGATAATGATATGAGCATACAGAAAAACGTTTATACCTCTAAGAAAACAGGTAAATCCAAAGTACAATACTATGCATCCGTCTGGTACGCAGAAGAAAAACGCAGTATCATCGGTCCGATGCGGAGCACCGAAAAACAAGCCAAGCAAGACCACACCGACATTGAACGAGAGATTGAACGCGGACGTGCCAAAGCGAGACCGAAGCTCCGCGCGACAAAGATAGACCAAATATTTGAAGAGTGGCATAAAGCAACCAAGCCGCCAGTCTACGCGAATAATACTTGGCAAGTATATGGCCGTTTCTATAGAGACTACATAAAGCCTGTATTCGGAGAGCGCGGCATTTCAGATATCTCATCTCTCCACCTACAAAAGTACATGAATCTCATGAAAGAAAAATACAGCCCCGAAACGGTAAACAAGTGTTTCAATATTCTGGTTGATATCTTCAATTTTGCAAAAGACGTTTTGAAATGTCGACCAGATAATCCTACTGATGGCATCAAACGATGCAAAGTAACGACAAAATCAAAAACTTTCTGGACAGACGAGCAATTTTCGTATTTTCTATCGCTTCCGGAAGTCCAGAGCAGCCACTATTATCCTATGCTGTGCCTATCCGCAGTACTCGGGGCACGGCCGGGCGAGGTGTGCGGTCTCCGGGAAGAATGTTTATCCACCGAACCGTGCTATCTTATCAACTTTGACCGGGGATATGATAACTACGCGTTCGAAACAGACCTGAAGAATAAAAAGTCTCATCGTACCCCGCCTATACCGCAGTACCTGTATGATCTGCTTCATCAGCGCCAGAGCTGGAAGCGGGAGCTGCATCTGCAGCATCCGGAATGGGGCGATAACGATTATCTCTTTGTATCACAGAATGGAAACCCAATTAAGCCCCGCCAGTATTCAGTTGGATTCAAAAGACTCCTGACAGCACACAATAGGAGAATGCAGAGTTATAAAGAAAAGCACCAGAAACTCCCGCATGGCGAACAAGAGCTGCCTTACATTACCCTTTACGGCTTCCGGACTTCCTTTGCAACCAATAATATGCGCAAGAAGCCAAATGCAGCACTGATCTCCTCCATTATGGGGAACAGCCCGAAAACACTTCTGCAATTTTACACGCAGTCCGACATCGATATGCAGACTGAAATTATAAGTAACTATGTTAAACCAATACAGGGAAATTCAGATACCCAGACACGGGCTGATAATGCGAAAACTTCAAGTAAAAACTTCAAGTAATTTCAGTTATGTAAATCAAAAGCGGATCCCGAAAACCTCGGAACCCGCATAAATCCTAGAAATAAAAAAGAGCGCGAGACGGGACTCGAACCCGCGGCCTCGACCTTGGCAAGGTCGCG
>ERZ780203.497-NODE-497-length-43369-cov-3.977167_pt1 | contig 43369 bp, 33 predicted proteins | sample MGYA00511168_ERZ780203 | MGnify/ENA primary metagenome ERZ780203 (study PRJEB29588, sample SAMEA2156577) | human gut metagenome | biome: human gut; feature: human-associated habitat; material: faeces | place: Denmark | collected 2008/2010 ...
AAGACGAGCTGCCCGGACTGGCGCCCGATTCCGTTTACGGAACGCTGTACGTATGCGCCGACAGAACGTCATACGAGCGTGCCGAAAAACTGTTCGGATCCGCCTGCGTCACCCGCGACTATAACTTCAAATCGGAAAAAAACAATTATTCGGGCATAATAGTATCGCCGACATTCGACACGAATTTATGTCTGGGCAATTATACGCGCATAATTTTTATGGACGATCTGCCGTCGGACAATGTCGCGGCATACATCAACGGCGTGACGAAAGCCGAAATATTCGTCCCGAAGACCCGAACGGGCAGGATATTCGAAGGAGTCACGTCCGACCGCGGAGTATTTGCGAAGTATTATTCGGCCATAATATGCCACGCCGAAGCCGCCAACGCAAACGCGATAGTATATTTCAAGCGGCTGTCGTCGCTGGTCGGCGGGCTGGACGCCAAACAGTTCGTCGTATGTCTGTCAGTCTTCGACGAACTCGGATTTCTTTCCTTCGACGGCGGCAGACTTACCGTGAACAAAAACGTAAAACGCCCGTTAACCGATTCCGTAATATATAATAAACTGTAATTCGTTCAGGAGAGGCAAGAGCATTGCAGAGACTGTTGGCAAGATGTCAATTGATTTATACCAAAGAGCACCGGGAAATCATCGCCAAGGTGCTCGATTATGCCATGCTTAAGCACAAGGGACAGAAGCGCGTTTCGGGCGAACCGTATATAACTCACCCGATTGCCGTCGCGAATATTCTGCTCGATCTCGGTATGGATTACAGCTCTATCTGCGCGGCGCTGCTCCACGACGTACTCGAAGATACCGACGCCACGGAAGAGGAGCTCCGTAAGCTTTTCGGCGACACGGTAACCGAGCTCGTGCTCGGTGTCACGAAACTCAAAAAGATAACCTTCACATCCAAGGAACAGGAGCAGGCGGAGAATTTCAGGCGCATGTTTTTCGCCATGGCGAAGGATATACGCGTGCTTATCATAAAGCTCGCGGACAGACTGCACAACATGCGTACCGTGGACGCACTGCCGCGGAACCGGCAGGAAGCGCTGGCAAACGAAACGCTGGAAATTTACGCGCGCCTTGCCAGCCGCCTCGGTCTCAGCTACATCAAGTGCGAAATGGAGGATATATGCCTCAAAGTCCTTCACCCGGAAGCTTACGACGCGCTAGTCAAGGAAGTGTCGCTCAAGCGTCAGGAGCGTCAGGAGATAGTGGACAAATTGTGCGAAACGCTGCGCGTCATGATGAAGAAGCACAATATCGTCGGCGAAGTGAGCGGACGCCCCAAGCACTTTTACAGCATCTACAAAAAGATGGTGGAAAAGCACAAAACGTTCGAGCAGATATACGATCTGACCGCCGTGCGCATTATCGTCGAGAGCGTGGAGGCGTGCTACGAAGTGCTCGGGCTCATTCACTCGCACTGGAAGCCCATCCCCGGACGGTTCAAGGACTATATCGCCGTTCCCAAGCCAAACAACTATCAGTCCCTGCATACGACGGTCATGACCAACTACGGTATGCCGTTCGAGATACAGATCAGGACATACGAAATGCACCGTATAGCCGAATACGGTATAGCGGCGCACTGGAAATACAAAGAGCATAAAAACAATTCCGTAACAGACGATCCCGAGGACAGGCTCAAATGGCTGCGCGGCGTTATGGACGCCCAGGGCGACGCCGCCGATCCGCAGGAGCTGTACGAGTCGCTCAAAGTGGATCTTTACGAAGGTCAGGTTTTCATTTTTACGCCCAAGGGCGACGTCGTGATACTGCCCGAAGGCTCCACACCCGTCGACTTCGCATACAGCGTCCACAGCGAAATAGGCAATCACTGCGTCGGTGCAAAAATCAACAACCGCATAGTTCCGCTGGAAACCAAGCTGGAAACGGGCGACTATGTGGAAATAATAACCTCCAATAACTCCAAAGGACCCAGCCGCGACTGGCTGCGCTTCGTGAAAACGACTCAGGCCCGCACGAAGATACGCGCCTGGTTCAAAAAGGAAATGAAGGAGGATAATATCCGCAAGGGCAAGGAGATGCTGGACCTCGAGGCCAAGCGTCTGGGCTACGCGCTGCCGTCGCTCATGAAGCCCGAATGGCTGGACGTGGTAATGCACCGCTATTCCATCTCCTCGCTCGACGATCTTTACGCGTCCATAGGCTACGGCGGATATTCCGTTCATCAGATACTGCCCAAGCTGATAGATTTCTACCGCAGGGAGCAGAAAGCACACCTGCCCGAAAAGACGGGCGGCGTCGTGCGGCGCCGTGATGCGGGCAGCATACTCATAAACGGGGAGCCCGATCTGCTCTGCCATATAGGCAAGTGCTGCAATCCCGTTCCGGGCGATGACATCGTGGGCTACATTTCCAACGGCCGCGGCGTGACAATACACCGCCGGGAATGCCCCAACCTCAGAAACGTCGACCGCAAGAAGTTAATAGACGCTTCGTGGAGCGGCAATACCGAAAGTACGTTTACGGTCACGTTGCAGATACTTGCAAACAATAAGCCTACGCTCATAGCCGACGTGTCCGTCGTAATAAGCGAGCTTAAACTGTCTCTCAGTTCCATAAACGGCCGCGTCGACAAGAACGATATGCTCACGCTTACCATCGGCGTAAACGTGGGCGATATAAGCCAGATCGACACGCTGATGAAAAAACTTCAGCAGCTGCCCCCGGTTCGTAACGTATACAGGAGCACTTCGGTATGAAAGTATATAAAATTACTGTCGGTCTGCTGGCCGAAAACTGCTATATAGCGGCGGCGGAAGGCCGCGGCGACGCCGTGGTGATAGACCCGGGCGCGGAATACGACAGAATCTGCTGCGAGCTGCGCAGGCGCGGGCTTACGGCGGGTGCGGTGCTGCTAACTCACGGCCATTTCGATCATTGTAACGCGGCGGCGCAGTTCAAATCGGCGGGCTGTCGCGTGTATATACACGAAACGGAAGAGCAGATGCTGCGCACGGATATGAATATGGCATATTCGGTCGGTCTGCGATTTAACGCGTTCGTTCCCGACGTGCTCGTACGCGACGGCGATACGATAACCGAATGCGGTCTGACTTTCGGAGTAATGCATACGCCGGGGCATACCGCGGGCAGCGTATGCTACTTTTCGGAAGATATAATATTCTCCGGCGACACTCTGTTTTATATGAGTGTCGGGCGGTGCGACATGCCGACCGGGAGCGGCAGACAGCTTGCAGAATCGTTGCGCCGTCTGTTTGCGACGGAAGGCGATTACACCGTATATCCAGGGCACGGAGAGGCAACGACGCTGGCGTTCGAGCGCGAAAACAATCCTTACGCATGAACGAAATCGATTTCAAGACAAATGCCGAAAAATACGGGGCGGATCTTCTCGAAGAGGTCCGCCTGTTTTCCGACTGCTACGACGGCGCAGCCATACGCGCGGAGCTGTACGAAGACGGACGCCTGCGCGCCGACGTTTATGTTGGCGGCGACCGCCGTTCTTTCGACGCGCCGCTGCCGGCCGGCGACGCGCTCGAAATCAAGCGGCTTACCAAACGTTTTATAAAGCTGGCGCTTTACGATACGCTGTCAGCGCATTACGGAGTGAGTCTGCCGTGGGGCAGCCTGACCGGCGTTCGTCCGACCAAGCTCGCCTACGAGTATCTGCGCCGCGGAGGGTCGGCGGATTCGGTGGCCGGATATCTGACGGATACGTTCCGCGTTTCGCCCGGCAAAGCCGCCGTCGTTGCCGATATAATAGCGGCGCAGAGCGGATATATCGGAAATCTCGGCCGCAAAGTCAATCTGTACGTTCATATCCCGTTCTGTGACGGAAGGTGCGCGTACTGCTCGTTTCCGTCCGCGGACATGAACAGACACGCGGGTCTGCTCGGCGCATATCTGGAAAAGCTGAACGAAGAAATCCGGGAAGTCAAAACGCTTATAGCGTCGGACAATCTGGACATACTTTCCGTGTACGTCGGCGGAGGTACGCCCTCGGTGCTCACCGAGAAACAGATTGCGGAACTTATGGAAGCGATAGACGTGCGCGGCGCGGAATTCACGTTCGAGGCGGGAAGACCGGACAGTATAACGGACGGTAAACTCGCGGCGATTGCGGACGGAGGCGCGGACAGGCTGTGCCTCAATCCGCAGACTCTGAACGACGATACGCTGGCGCGCATAGGCCGGCGGCATACGTCGGCGCAGTTTTTCGATGCATTCGAGGCCGCGCGCAGATACGGTTTTTCCGTCAATACCGATATTATCGCGGGGCTGGAGGGGGAAACTTTTGCCGATTTTACAGTCACTGCAGATAAAATACGCGAGATGTCGCCCGACAACGTAACCGTTCATACGCTGAGCCGCAAACGCGGTTCTGAGCTTGCGGATAGAGAACTTCATGCCGGAAACATATCTGCAATGACAGACTATGCATACACTGTTTTTTCCGATTCCTACCGGCCTTATTATCTGTACCGGCAGAAAAACATGCTTGGAAACCTGGAAAATATCGGATATTCGCTGCCCGGGAAAGAATGCGTGAACAACATTACGGTAATGGAAGAACTGGTTCCCGTATATGCATGCGGAGCGGGCAGCATATCCAAGAAGATTGTCGGCGGAGTCATAAGTCGTCATGCGTCGCCCAAAGATCCGCGGTTGTACGTTTCGGAGTTCGGCAGCCGGCTGGAAGCAAAAAAAGCGTTCTTCGCCGGCGCATAAATTTTGCGTTTGCGGTGCAAAATCTGTTTACATTTGCTTGATTATGTGATATACTGTCACCAGTACCTTAGGATCGGAAGTTTTGCGCTCTCCACGCAGATACTTAGGACTGAGGCGAATTCATTCCATAGGAGGATAAACAAATGGACAAGGAACAGAAGGCGGCTATTATCGAAAAGTTTGCCACCCATCCCGGAGACACCGGCAGCCCCGAAGTGCAGATCGCGCTTCTTACGGAGAGAATCAATCATCTCACCGAGCACCTTAAAGTGCATAAGAAGGATCATCATTCGCGCAGAGGTCTGTTGCAGATGGTCGGTTCGAGACGCAGTTTGCTCAACTATCTGAAAGAACTCGACATCGAAAGATACAGAAAAATTGTCGCCGATTTGGATTTGAGAAAATAAAAATTACAGACACAAACAAGGCGGACGTACTGTTCGCCTTTTTGTTTGAACTATCGCAATTATATACAAAGAAGAATATAGGAGACAGGTCAGAAAATGAAAGAAGGACGCATTTTCAAAACCGAAATCGGCGGCCGCGAAGTGACGGTCGAAACTGGCAAATACGGGGAGCAGGCCAACGGCCACTGCATCGTTAGATGCGGCGACACGGTGGTCATGACCAACACCTGTATGTCCGACTCGCCCAGACCGGGAATGGATTTCTTCCCGCTGAGCGTCGATTTCGAAGAAAAACTCTACGCTATCGGAAAGATTCCCGGCAGCTTCAAGAGAAGGGAAGGAAGAGGAAGCGATAAAGCGATACTTACTTCCAGACTTATCGACAGACCGATAAGACCGCTTTTTCCCAAGGGACTTTTCAATGACGTTACCGTGGTCTGCACGGCGCTGTCCGTCGAGCCCGACGTTCCGCCCGAGGTGTGGGGCATGGTCGGTTCGTCCATAGCTCTCTCGATATCCGATATACCGTTCGCCGGTCCTACCGGCGCCGTGGTCGTGGGCTATGTGGACGGCAAGTACGTAATCAACCCCGACTGCGCTCAGCGCGAAGCCAGCCTGATGCACGTTTACGTCGCGGGCACGGCGGACGCCATCATGATGGTGGAAGCGGGCGCGAAAGAGGTCAGCGAAGAGATTATGCTCGACGGTATTCTCTACGCTCACGAAGAGATCAAGAAGATCGTCAGGTTCATCAACGAAATCGCGGCGGAAGTCGGCAAGCCCAAAAGGGAAATGGAATACTACCACGTTCCCGAGGATATCGATGCCGAAGTGCGCAAATTTGCGGACAAGCTGCTCGATAAAGCGCTCGAAACGCACGATCGCACCGAACGTCAGAACAATCAGGACGAGGTGGAGAGAGTCACGCTCGAGCATTTCGCCGAGATATTCCCCGAAAAAGAAAGAGAGATCAAGGACGCGCTCTATTACATGACCAAGGAAAAGGTGCGCGCAAAGATACTCGACAAGGGAGAGCGTCCCGACGGAAGAGGACTCGAAGACATCCGCGACATCTGGTGCGAAGTAGGCATACTGCCCCGCGTGCACGGTTCCGCGGTATTCACAAGAGGTCAGTCGCAGGCAATGTCCACCTGTACGCTCGGCACGATCGGCGATTCCCAGAAGCTGGAGAATCTCGACGAGGACGACGTCAGGAAGAGATATATGCATCAGTACAACATGCCCGGCTATTCCACCGGCGAAGCCAAGCCGCTCCGCGCGCCCGGCCGCCGCGAAATAGGCCACGGCGCACTTGCGGAGCGTGCGCTCGAACCCGTCATTCCGTCCGAGGAAGAGTTCCCTTACGCAATCAGAACGGTCAGCGAAATCGTAAGCTCCAACGGCTCCACGTCGCAGGCCAGCGTGTGCGGTTCGTGCATGGCGCTTATGGACGCGGGCGTGCCCATCAAAGCGCCCGTCGCAGGTATAGCCATGGGCCTTATCAAGGATCCCGAACATAACCGCGTCGCAGTGCTGTCCGACATACAGGGTCTCGAGGACTTCCTCGGCGATATGGACTTCAAGGTCGCGGGCACCAGCCACGGCATTACCGCCATTCAGATGGATATCAAAATCAAGGGTATCGACAAGCAGATACTGACCACCGCGCTCGAACAGGCGCGCAAGGGCCGGCTGTTCATACTCGGCAAAATGCTCGAAGTCATACCCGGACCGCGCGCCGAGCTGTCCAAGTGGGCGCCCAAGATCACGGTTATAAAGATCGATCAGGACAAGATCGGCAAGGTTATCGGCAAGGGCGGCGAAACGATCAACAAGATCGTCGATGACACGGGCGTCAAGATCGATATCGAAGAGGACGGCAGCGTGTACATCGCATATACCGACGCGGAAATGGGCGAGAAGGCGAAGAAGATTATTCTTTCCATCGTCGAAGACGTCGTCGTAGGCAACGTATACGAGGGACCGGTCGTCAAGATCCTTATGAGCAATCCTGACAGAGCGGGCGGCAGAGACAGAGGCCGCGGACGCCGCGACGGAAAGGACTCCAAGGGCGATAAAGGCGACAGAAAAGAGGAGCAGCCGCAGGAACTCGGCGCATTCGTCAATATCGCACCCGGCAAGGACGGCATGATTCATATTTCCAAGCTTTCGTCCCGCCGTGTCGCAAAGGTGACCGACGTCATCAATCTCGGAGACGTCGTCAAAGTCGAAGTCATCAAGGTGGACGAGAAGGGCAGAATCGATCTCAAACTGCTTGAAGTCGTTTCCAAGGCTTCGGAATAAAATCCGGATATTAAGAGATAATCGCAACACCTCGTGAATAGTATAACACGGGGTGTTGTATGATTATTAAACGCGCTAAAACTTTCGGATTTCTTATGACAGGCCTCGCCGCCGTGCTTATGGTGGGCGGCGTACTGTTCGTGTGGCTGGGCAGCGACGGCGGTACTGCCGTATCCGCAGATCCGCGCGCCCTGTACGGCGGAACCTCGGAAACGGACGTCGCACTCATGTTCAACGTATATTCCGGAGAGGAATACATTCCCGGAATGCTCGAAACACTGGCGGATTACGATGTAAAAGCGACATTTTTTATCGGCGGCTGCTGGGCTGCGAAAAACGAATCCGTATTGCGCCTGATTGCGGAATCCGGACATGAAATCGGCAGTCACGGATATCTTCACCGCGATCATTCGCAGATGGACGTCGAGGCAAATCTCGAGGAAATGAAGGTAGCGCATAAAATGATAAAGGGAATATGCGGCAGCGACGTTACGCTGTTCGCTCCGCCCTCCGGGGCTTATTCTGCCGCGACGCTCGACGCCGCGGAAAGCATGGGCTACAAAACAATTTTGTGGTCGAAAGATACGATCGATTGGAGAGATCACGACACCGCGCTCATAACGTCGCGGGCTACGGAGAACGCGGAAGGCGGGGACTTCATACTGATGCACCCGACCGAAAATACGGCGGAAGCGCTGCCTGCGATAATCGACGGAATACGCGCGGCGGGACTGAATCCCGGCACCGTAAGCGACGCGCTATAACGCGCGGCAAAACGGACATACTACTAAACGGAGAGACAAATGATCAAATCAACGAAATTCGACAGCGGGCTTATGCTCGTTACGGACAGCCGTCCGGACACGAGATCGGCGTCCGTGAGTTTCTGGGTGGGCGCCGGCAGCGGCTTCGAAACTCCGGAGAACAACGGAATATCGCACTTTACCGAACATGTGATGTTCAAGGGCACGGCAAAATATTCGCCTTTCGAAATCGCAAAACTTTTCGAAGACTACGGCGCGCGCTTCAACGCGTTCACGAGCAAGGAAGCGACCTGTTACTACTTCAAGTGCATAGACGAAAATCTCGAGAAGTGCTTCGCACTCATGGCGCATATTCTTTACGAGTCTTCGTTCGACGCGGACGAACTCGATAAGGAGCGCAAGGTCATCACCGAAGAAATAAACATGGTGGAGGACGAGCCTGACGATATATGCTACGACAAGCTCGCCGAATGCGCATACAAAGGCACCGCATTGGCGCGCACAATACTCGGCCCGACCGAAAACGTCCTGCGCTTCACACGTGACGACGTGCTGGATTATACGGGCAGAATGTATGTTCCGGGGAATACCGTAATATCAGTTGCCGGCAACGTGGGGCACGAGCGCATGGAGGAGCTGACCGAAAAATACGTTGCTCCGGTTATAGGCGCTCCCGGACAGGCAGCGCAGTACAGCCCGGCGGCATGCGGCGGCGGCTTCGCGAAATACGAAAAGGATTTCGAACAGGTCAATCTGGCGGTGGCGTATCCTACGCTGCCTTTCGACCATGAACTTTCCGCAGTGCAGAACGTCGTATCCTTCTGCTTCGGTACGGGTATGAGTTCGCGTCTGTTTCAGGTACTGCGCGAGCAGAAAGGTCTGGTCTACAACGTATATACGGCCTGCTCGGCCTATAAAAACAACGGACTTTTCGGAATATATGTCAATACAAGCGGCAAAAATCTTGCCGCGGCGGCGGACGCGGTGCGCGATGAGACGGAAAAGCTGCGCGAAGGCGGGCTGACTGAGGAGGAACTTACCCGGGCAAAAATTCAGCTGAAAAGCAGCATGCTGTTTTCACTCGAGGATATGCTGTCCACAATGAACGCATACGGGAAATATGCGCTCTACACCCGCGGTCTTTACGACACGGATGCCCGTCTGAAAATGATCGAATCGGTCACGCGTGAGCAAACTGCGGAGTTCTGCCGCAAATATTTCGTTCCCGGACGCGTCTCGGTCGCATACGTCGGCAAAAGCGACTGCCTTGCCGGAACAGACTTGTACGGTAAGTTTTCGGAATAACGTATTACTCGTTTCTGCCGGCCTTTACGGGCCGGCAATTTTATTTTAATCTTTTTTCAAAATATCGGAAAAAACTATTGTATTTGCTTGCCGTTTTGTGTTATAATCAAGATGCGGTAATATTGCGCAAGAGGTGAATGGCATTGTCCGTCAATAAATATTCCAGACGCAAGAACGGCCGTTCGGGTGATTACGACATCCTCGGCATCGTCTTGATTATCATATCCGTATTTTTACTGCTTTGCACGATCATTCCCGTAATGTTCGGCATTGTCAGCCAAGCGCTCAGAAGCGTGATTCTGGGCCTTTTCGGCGTTTCCGCATATGTGATTCTCACGCTCATGCTTGCCATCGGCATATGTCTCGTGACCGGACGCAAGGTTGACGTTCCGGCGTCTCGTATAGCGCTCGTTGCGGGAATTGCGGTATTTTTATTATTGCTTCTCCAGCTCGTCACCACGATGGGCTTTATCGACATGTCGTTCGGCGATTATCTTGCCCGTGCATACGAAGAAAAATTCACTGCCGGCGGGCTCATCTTCGGAATTATAGCGTATGCGCTCAAAGCGATAAATATAGTATTTGCGTATATTGTATTTTCGCTTGGTCTGGTCGCATGTGCCGGCGCGCTCGGTTATCTCATATACAAGGATTACATGAAAAAAGAACGCGCCGCATTGCACTCAGGAGCCGATGAAAATGCGCCGCAGCACAGGCGCAGCGTATCGTTTACGGATGACGTTCCCCCTCAGCGCGTTCATATGCACACGCCCACAAAGCTGTTCGTCGAGAATATCGTGCCCGAAAAGCATGCCGACGATATGTCCGACGGTGAGAACCTGGGAGATTCCGATACTCCCGCGGACAGAAATATCGATCAGACTTATGCGTACAAAATGCTGTACGATAATATGATACGGGATAAGAAGGTTAGCGAATTTGACGAGCAGTTCATTAAATCGCAGGCGAAGGACGAGCTTTATACGAAAGAGCAGATATATCGTCCCGCGCCTGCCGCTCAGGTTACACAGCTTGCGGATACCGAAGCGCTGAATGTAAACAGATCCGATGTACAATATAAAAAGCCTGATAAAATCGTGCATACGGGGAATATGCCGAAGATCGTTATTCCCAAACAAAAGGAAGACGATAATTATGTTAATCCGAACAGAATAATAAATACCGATGAGGAAGTCCGCGGCGGAATTGTTAACGAATCGACGTATGCGGATTCGCAGTCGGTGCCGCCGGAAAAAACATTCAATTTCTATCGTCAGGATCGCGAGAACATAATCGCCGGAGGAGAATCGGTATCATACGGGTTCTCGCCTCCGCCCGTTCCCGAGCCTAAAAAGGACGAGCCGGTCAACGATTCGCCCATAATCAATGCAGACTATTTTGCAAGCATAAACGGAGTCAACGAGCGCGAAACGGCTCAAAAGCCGGAAGCGAACGGATTCTACGCGGAACAGGAATCTCAGCCTGAACGTAAGATTCCGGAAGTGCCGCAGAGTCCGATCATCAGCGATAAAACTTTCGAAGAGTTTTCGGTTCTGAAAGAAGAAAAGAAGCCGGAAGACGACAAACACGTCGGATATTACAGCAGTTTTTCGGATTTTCCCGCGTCTGCGCCCAAAGAGCCGTCTCATGCCGAAGAACAGATTAAACCCGCAGAGCAGGAATCCGCGCAGGGCGAAGAAGAGAAAAACGATAGCCCTATAATAAATAGCGCTTTCGAAGAATTTATTAAAAAAAGAAACCAGCTGGCGGAAGAGGATACTTCGGAAGAAGAGCTGCTCAGCGGCGATATAGTGGAAAGCGGATCTCCGGAAGAGGAAGAAGATACTGAAGTTATTCCGGCGCCCGAAACCGAAGCTGTCTTTTCCGAGACAAAGAACGAAACGGTATCCCCCGTATATATTCCGCCCGTACGGACGGAAAACGCAGACGAACGAAAGGCGCCGGAGCCGGATCGCGCTTCCGAAGAAGTCGTCGATATGTCCGAAAAGAAAACCGATTTCCGCGACAATAACGACGGTTATTATACGGTGGAGCGCAAGCAGGAGCCGGCGGTCAAAAAGCCGAAAGACGGTAAGTCAAAAATTCTGGAAGGACAGCTTGACATCGATTCTGCGGTCAACCCCGAAGCCGGGCTCGTGGATATACCGCAGGCCGTCGCGCCTTATGTTTATTCCGCGCCTCCCGTATCTCTGCTTAAGGAAACGGACGGGGAACTGAGTATAGACACCAACGATATAGAAGCAAAATCGCATGATATCGAAGAAGTGCTTGCCAGCCTTAAATTCCCGGCGAAGGTCGTTAACGTCATATCCGGACCTACGGTGACGCGGTACGAACTTCAGCCGCAGGCAGGCATTCCCGTCAGAAAAATACTGTCGCTCGACAAAGACCTCGAATTTACGCTTGCGCGCGGCGCGGTGCGTATAGAAGCGCCGGTCGCCAACAAGCAGGCGATAGGCATCGAAGTTGCGAACAATGCGCCTGCTATAGTAGGATTCAGGGAAATAATCGAATCGTCGGCATACTGCGACAGCAAGTCGGTATTGCCGCTTGCGCTGGGCAAAGATATAGGCGGCGACTGCATCGTACGCAATCTCGAAAAAATGCCGCACCTGCTCATAGCAGGAACAACCGGTACGGGTAAATCGGTATGTCTGAATACGCTTATTCTCAGTCTGGTCTATAAGTGTTCGCCCGAAGAGGTGCGCATAATACTCGTGGATCCCAAGCAGGTCGAATTCACTTTGTATCACGATCTGCCGCATCTGCTTCTGCGCAACCCGATCACCAACGTAGAGCACGCTATAAACGCGCTTGACTGGCTGATAGACGAGATGAACAGGCGGTACGACATATTCAGCAATCTGGCTAACAAGGGTTATCCCGTGCGCAACCTTGCCGAATATAACGCAAGTTCGCTTGTCCGTGAGCGCAAGGCGATGAAATTGCCATATATCGTCATGATTGTCGACGAGCTTGCCGATCTCATGTCCACCAGGAAAAAGGACGTGGAAAACCGTATAAGGACGATAACGCAGAAATCGCGTGCGTCGGGTATTCATCTCGTGCTCGCGACGCAGCGTCCTTCCGTCGACGTCATCACGGGTACGATTAAAATCAACCTGCCCACGCGTATAGCGTTCAAGGTCACGTCCAATGCGGACTCCCGAACCATACTCGACCAGGGCGGCGCGGAAACGCTGCTCGGCCGCGGCGACATGCTGCTCATGGACAACGCCGAACCCATACGTCTGCAGGGCGCTTTCGTATCCAATGACGAGATCGTAAGCGTCGTGGATTACGTCAAAAAGAATAACGAGGCATGTTTTGACGAGAATATCGCAAACGCAATACTTTCGTCCAAAGAGCAGGCCGTCGAAGCGGCGCCTGCCGGCGACGACGAAGAGAGCGCGGACGAAAAACTTTTCCCGGACATCATGCGCTGTCTGATCAAGCAGGGCACTGCGTCAACATCGCTCGTTCAGCGCAGATTCTCGCTCGGATATTCGCGCGCATCCAGAATAATCGACGTATTCGAGCAGCGCCGTTGGGTGGGACCTTCCGCGGGAGCGAAACCGCGCGAGGTGTTTATGACCGAAACGCAGTTCGAAGAGTATTTCAACAGGCCATTCGATGAATAACAAAGTCAAAGTTGCGGTAATCTCGCTCGGGTGCGACAAAAACCGTGTGGATACCGAAAACATACTGTACCGGCTGGTGTCGGGCGGCTTCGCGCTTACCGACGATATGTCGCAGGCGGATGTAATAATAATCAACACGTGCGCGTTTATAGAGTCGGCGGAGAAGGAAGCCATAGACAATATTTTCGCCGCGGCGCGGCTGAAAACGGAGGGAAAGCTGAAAAGGCTGATCGTGGCCGGCTGTCTGCCGATGCGATACGGCGCGTCACTTGCGGATCTGCTGCCCGAAGTCGACGCGATAGTGGGCATGAACGATTATTCAGCCATCTGCGATATCGTGTCCGATGCGGGCAGAAGGATAGAACTGAACGGCAGCGACGCGCCTACGGAAAAGCGTATTCTCTCCACGCCTCCTCACTACGCATATCTTAAAATCGCGGAGGGATGCGACAATCACTGCACATACTGCACGATTCCTTCCATACGCGGCAGATTCCGTTCGCGTACCATTGACAGTCTGATAAGCGAAGCAAAATTTCTGGACGGCATGGGCGTCGGCGAACTGATACTGGTCGCGCAGGACGTCACGAAATACGGTATCGATATTTACGGAGAAAGCAGACTTACCGTACTCGTGCGAAGACTGCTGTCCGAATGCTCGTTCCGTAAAATCCGCCTGCTGTACTGTTATCCCGAATCGGTTACGGACGAGCTTATCGACCTGATCGCCGGCGAGGAGCGCATGGCAAAATACATAGACGTTCCGCTTCAGCATATTGCAGATCCGGTGCTCAGACGTATGGGCAGACGTACGACGAAAGCAGAGATTATCGGGCTTTTCGGCAAGCTGAAGGCGAAAGGAATCGCGGTGCGGACAACGCTTATCGTCGGATTCCCTGGAGAAACGGAAGAGCAGTTCGAAGAGCTGTGCGGATTCGTGAAGGAGTACGCCCCCGAACATCTCGGAGTTTTCGCTTACAGTAAAGAGGACGGCACGCCGGCCGCACGCATGAAGGAGCAGATCCCGAAGAAGGAAAAACTCAGGAGAGTCAATATTCTCGGAGAGATTGCGAAAAATCAGGCCGAACGGCGGAACGCGTCTATGATAGGCAAAGTCCTCGACGTTGTATACGAGGACATAGATTACGACAGAAACATGTTCGCGGGCAGAACGGAATGGGACGCCCCGGACGTCGACGCCCGCGTATATTTCACCGGAAAATTCGCCGACGTCGGCAACGTATACAAAGTCAGAATAACCGGTTACGACGGTTACGATCTGACGGGGGAGATGGAAAGCGATGAACTTACCGAATAAACTCACTATGATGCGCCTGTTTCTCGTGCCCGTTTTCGTCGCGCTCGTTTTTCTCGAAATAGGCGAATTCGCGAGGTTCAATGACTTCATAGCGTTTGCGGTGTTTGCGATCGCGAGCTTCACCGACTATCTCGACGGACATCTTGCGCGCAAATGGAACATGGTAACGGACTTCGGCAAGCTGTTCGATTCCGCGGCGGACAAGCTGCTGTGCGGAAGCGCGCTTATGGTGCTCATATACGTTTTTACGGCCGTGTGCACCGACGTGTTCGAGCCGTTCGTCATGGGCGCGTTTGCAATATGCGTCACGGTGTTTGCCGTAGTGATTATATGCCGCGAACTGTTTATGACGGCGTTCCGTTCGGTTGCCGCGAGCAAAAACGTCATCATCGCGGCGGATATGCCGGGTAAAATCAAGACCGTGGCGCAGATGCTTGGTATATGCGCGCTGCTCCTCGTGCCCGATCTCATGTTTATAAACCATACGGCGGCAATCGTATTGTTTATTATTGGATTCGTAGGGCTGGCATTCGGTACGCTGATGGCGGTGCTGTCCTGCGTGCTGTATCTTCGCAAATACCCGCAGGTATTTTCCGAAACAAAATAGGAAGTGATTATGGACGTCTATCTGATCGTTATCGGCAGAAAAGCACTGACGCGGCCCGGGTTCGATTACGGCCGTTTCATAACGCTGCTCGGCGATCGGAATTACGGCGTTTCGAAAATCATATTCGCGGATGACGGCGAGTCCGTCGTCGTTCCGGCCTCGCCGGAATCGGAGCGGCTTATCGTACTTACCGGCGATATATCCGCGTTTGTCGGATCGCTTACGGGCGGCGAAGAGTATGCCGATATAATCAAAAAGGACAGAGATATTTACGTTCCCATGCCCGTACTCGACGAAAATCTCGTCAGGGAAACGATTATACCGCTGCTGAACTCGCGCTGCAGGACGAGCAGCAATACGGTAATATTCAAAACTTTCGGCAAGACCGAAAACGAGCTGCGCGAAATATTGTCCGCTTGCATGAAAGGCCGCAGCCGCATATCGTTTGCTTTTCTGGAGCACGGACAGGAATGCGACGTCAGGATCACCTATGCGAAAAGCGTTCCGTCGGCCATTATAAACGACGTGGTGAACAGAACGGGCGCGGCGCTCGAAAACTGCGTATATGCCTATAAGGACATATCTCTCGCAAAAAGCGTGGCGCGCAGGCTTATGGCATCGGGCAGGAAACTCGCGATCGCCGAATCGTTTACGGGCGGAGGTCTGGCCGCGGCGCTCATCGCGTCGCCGGGAATGAGCAATTCGCTTATCGAAAGCCTGGTGTGTTATTCCAACGAATCGAAAATTTCGCGTCTCGGCGTACCGGCTTCGACGATAGAAAAAAGCGGAGCGGTATCTCCGGACACCGCGTTCGAAATGGCCAACGGCCTGCTGTCCAATCTCCGGGCAGACATAGTCGTCGCCACGACGGGCAATGCCGGACCGACTGCGGAAAAGGACGGCCAGGTCGGACTGTTCTACATCGCGATAGGCGACCGCAGTGCGATACATGTTTTCGAACAATATTATCAGACGAAAGACCCCGATACAAAATCGGTGGACGATATCAGGCGGGAGATAACGGAAGCGGGGATAAATACCGCGCTGTTCGAGCTCGGCAGATATCTCAATAAACGATAAAACAAGGAGACTATCAATGAAAGAAGATAAAAACGCGCTCTCTTCCGATCGCGAAAAAGCGTTGGAGCTTGCGATCGCCAAGATAAGAAAAGAGCACGGAGAAGGCTCGATCATGAAGATGTCAGAGGAAAGCATAAAGAAAGTCGACGTCATACCGACCGGCTGCCTTCCTCTCGATCTCGCGCTCGGCATCGGCGGCATGCCGCGCGGCCGCATCGTGGAAATCTACGGTCCAGAGTCGAGCGGTAAAACCACGCTCACCCTGCACGTCATTGCAGAGGCGCAGAAGCTTGGCGGACGCGTAGCGTTCATCGACGCCGAACATGCTCTCGATCCGTCGTATGCAAAAAATCTCGGCATAGATCTCAACGAGCTTTATATATCTCAGCCCGACAGCGGCGAACAGGCTCTCAACATAGTGGAAGAGCTTGTCGGCAGCGGCGCGCTCGACGTGGTCGTGGTCGACTCCGTCGCAGCGCTGACCCCGAAGGCCGAAATAGACGGAGAGATGGAAGATTCGCAGATTGGTTTGCAGGCCCGGTTGATGTCCAAAGCGCTCAGAAAGCTTGTGGCACCCGCGGAAAAAACCAATACTTGCATAATCTTCATCAACCAGCTCCGCGAAAAGGTGGGCGTGTTCTTCGGCTCGCCCGAAACCACTCCGGGCGGCAAGGCGCTTAAATTCTACACGTCCATACGTCTCGACATACGGAAGGTGGATTCGGTGAAGGAAGGCTCGGAAATCGTCGGTAACCGGGCGAAAGTAAAGATCGTAAAAAACAAGCTCGCGCCGCCGTTCAAGACTGCGGAATTCGACATCATATACGGCAAGGGCATCAGCCGCGCCGGCTGCCTTATCGATATGGGCATCGAATACGATATCATATCCAAGAGCGGTTCGTGGTTCGGCTATAACGGCGAACGCATAGCGCAGGGACGCGAAAAACTGCGTTCCATGCTTGAAACCAACGCCGAGCTTGCAGCCGAAATAGAAGGTAAGATCAAAGAGGCCTACGAAGCTAAAAAAGCGGAAAAATAATCAAGTATGTTATAAGCTCTGATAGCATTAAAATATAAAACCGAAAGGAGGTAAACTCAATGGGAGCAACTATTTTGGCCGACGTAGCGACCACGCTCGCCATCGTCCTGCCCATCGTGGGACTGGTGATCGGCGCTGCCGCCGGAATACTGATATACATTGTTTTGATGAGAAACAAGATCGGTAAATCCAAACAGCTCGCCAACAAGATGGTAGAAGAGGCCATCTCCGAGGCGAAAACCCTCAGAAGGGACGCAATCGCCGAAGGGCGTGCGGAAGTACAGAAAGAGAAGAACGTTTTCGAAAACGAGATGAAGGAACGCGCCGCCGAGGCGCAGAAGACCGAACAGAGACTTTTGCAAAGAGAATCGTCCATCGATAAGAAAGAAAGCATGCTCGAAAAAAAGGAGGCGAATCTCGACGCAAAGCTGGAAGGCGTGGAACAGACTAAGGCAAATCTTGCGCAACAGCAGGAAGAGCTCAATATCAAGAAATCCGAAATAAATGCCGCGCACGAAAAAATGGTCGAAGCGCTTGAAAAGGTCGCCGGACTCAGTAAGGAAGACGCCAAGCAGCAGCTTATCGATTCAATGGAGGACGAGGCCAAGCGCGATGCGGCGAAAATCGTACGCGAAATCGAGCAGAAAGCCAAGGACGAAGGAGACAGGCGCGCCAAAGAAGTCGTGGCGCTGGCGATCCAGAAATGCGCAGTCGATCACAGTTCCGAAATCACCGTTTCCACCGTAACTCTGCCTAATGACGAAATGAAGGGCCGCATAATCGGCCGTGAAGGACGCAACATCAAAGCGCTCGAACAGGCTACCGGCGTGGATTTTATTATCGACGATACGCCTGATACCGTCGTGCTGTCCGCCTTCGATCCTGTCCGCAGGGAAATTGCCCGCGTAACGCTGGAAAAACTTATATCCGACGGCCGCATTCACCCGGGCAGAATAGAGGATATCGTTGCAAAAGCGACGAAGGAGATAGACGTACAGATTAAGGAAGCGGGCGAGAACGCCATGTTCGAAACGGGCGTGTTCAATCTTCATCCCGAAGAAATCAAGCTTCTCGGCCGAATGAAATTCCGTACGAGCTACGGACAGAACGTGCTCAAACATTCCATCGAGGTTTCGTATCTCGCCGGCAATATGGCGGCTGAGCTCGGCGCCAACGTCATGATCTGCAAGCGCGCAGGATTGCTGCACGACATAGGCAAATCGATTGACCACGAAACCGAAGGAACTCATATTTCGATAGGCGTGGACATCGCAAAAAAATACAAGGAAAGCGAAGAAGTCATTCACTGTATTGCCGCGCACCATAACGATATAGAGCCGAAGACGCTGGAAGCAATCCTTGTCCAGTGCGCGGACGCCATAAGCGGATCGCGTCCGGGAGCACGCAGAGAGTCGCTTGAGAACTACGTCAAGAGATTGGAACAGCTGGAAAATATCGCAAACTCGCATGCCGGCGTGGAAAAGTCTTACGCGATTCAGGCCGGACGCGAAGTGCGCATAATCGTCAAGCCCGAAGTTGTCGACGACGCGGCAACGGTGTTCCTTGCCCGCGATATCGCGAAGCAGATCGAAAACGAAATGCAGTATCCCGGTCAGATCAAAGTCAACGTCATCAGGGAACTCAGAAGCGTGGATTATGCGAAATAATGCGTGAACAATTTCGAAAACAAAAGACCTGCGGCTTTCGCCCGGGTCTTTTGCGGAATTGAGTCAGCACAACGTAAAACGGCAAAAAAAAGAGGAAGTTGCGAGAACTTCCTCTTTACAACAGGATTTCCGCTCACCGGCAACGGCCACGCGGCGGACATTGGCAGGGGATGAGAGAATCGAACTCCCACCAAAGGTTTTGGAGACCCTTGTCATACCACTAGACCAATCCCCTTTGCCGAGAGATATTATATTATAAAATAATGCGATTTGTCAATCGATTTTGGAGTAATTATGGAGAATTATAAAGTAGGATTTATAGGTTACGGAAATATGGCGAAGGCCATCGCAAAGTCGCTTCACGCGACCGGATACGCCGATAAAATTTACGCGTCCGACGTCAATAAAAACGCCGCGGACGGCAGTGTAATAATGCTCGAATCCAATGCCGACGTCATAAATAAAAGCGATTTCGTTTTTCTGTCCGTTAAGCCTCAGGCTGCGGCAGACGCGCTCGCGGGACTGGACTTTGCCGGAAAAACGGTAATATCCATAATGGCAGGGACCGATCTTGCCGCGCTGACAGGAATGTGCCGCGGCACGGATAAAATAGTCCGCGTTATGCCCAATCTCTGCGCAAGGGTGGGCAAGGCGGTAAACGCATACTGTCCGAGCGGACTCGACGATAATGAGGAACTCGTTGTGGAGCGTTTCCTGTCCGCATTCGGTATGCCGGCAAAATTGGAAGAAAGTTATTTCGACACCATAACAGGGCTTACCGGCAGTTCACCCGCTTACACATTCAGATACGCAAAAGCGCTGACGGAATGCGGCGTAAAGCACGGGCTTTCATTCGAGCGTTCGCGCGATCTTACGTTATATTGTATTGCCGCGTGCATGGACGTACTGGCATCCGCAGATTCGCTGGAAGACATGCAGACGACGATAGACAACGTATGCAGTAAAGGCGGTACGACCATAGAAGGCATCTACAAACTCGACGAAGGGCATTTCGACGAGGTAGTCATTTCGGCGGTGGACGCTGCCATACGCAGAAGCGCAGAACTCGGACGCAAATGAAAAGCGTTACTTTATATACTGACGGTGCATGCAGCGGCAATCCCGGAGCTGGCGGCTGGGGCGCAGTGCTTATCTACGGCGATTTCCGCAAGGAAATCAGCGGAGGGAATCCTTCCACAACGAATAATCAGATGGAGCTTACCGCGGTTATAGAGGGGCTGCGCCGACTGAAAGAGAAGTGTTCGGTTGACGTTTACAGCGATTCGGCATATGTAGTCAATGCGTTTAACGAAAGCTGGATTCCGAATTGGATATCAAGGGCGTGGAGAAACGTCAAAAATGCCGATTTATGGCAGACGCTTATAGAGCTCACGCAGATGCATGAAGTGCGTTTTCACAAGGTGAAGGGGCATTCCGACAACGAACTCAACAATCGCTGCGACGAGCTTGCGCGCGCGGAAATAAAGAAAGCCAAATAAGGAAAGAATACGCTTATGGACGATCAGAACGAAAAGAGTTTTTCGCTTGCGAGAAAGATTATTCTGCTTGTCGCAATCGTTGCGAGTATTTTGGCTGCCGCGATATCCGTATTCAACTACTACGGACTTTGGGAGAAATTCCGCAGTATAGAAACGGTGCGCTCGTGGATAGAGAGCGCCGGGCCGTATGCAGTGCTCGTTTATGCGATAATAGTGCTTCTTCAGGTGATCATACTGCCTATTCCGTCCACGGTAACCAATCTCGTCGCAGCGATGCTGTTTGAGCCGTGGGTGACGTTTCTGGTCACCGCAGGCTGTACGGTAGCCGGATCATTCGTTTGTTTCTGGCTCGGCCGCGTATTCGGCAAACGAATAGTCAACTGGCTTGTCGGCGCTGAAAAAACGGAAAAATACGCGCGTGTGCTCAATGAAAAGGGCAGGATTCTTTTCGTATGGATGCTGCTTCTCCCTTGTTTTCCGGACGACGTGCTTTGCATGGTTGCGGGACTGAGCGCAATGAGCGTAGGATTCTTTTCTCTGACCACCGTACTTGCCAGACCCGTCATGATAGCCATAGTCAGCTTTTTCGGACGGGCGGCGATGGACGCAATAGATTCGTGGGGACTGCCCGTATCCATAGGCGTAATCCTGCTTATACTTATCGCCGTGCTTCTCGTTACGTTCAGGAGAGATAAAAAGGGAAAGAAAATTAAGACGGAGAACTATAAATAATTGAGGCTGTACGAAAAAAGAGATGAAGCTCAAAAGCGCGTCATCTCTTTTTCATTACGTTTTTTCGTATCGGCAGTTATAGCATCGATTTGATCTTGTCCCGCATCGCGGCAATTTCCGCACGCATCGCATCCGGCGACGGGCCGCCGGGAGCCTTGCGCTGCGCTATAGCGTTTTCGGCCTTTATAGCGTCGAATATATCCTCGTCGAAGTCTCCGAACCGTCTGTATTCGTCCAGGGTCAGCGATTGCAACGTCTTGCCGTGTTTTATGCAGTGAATGACAAGTCGGCCTATTATGCCGTGCGCGTCGCGGAAGGGAACGCCGCGGCGGACGAGATAGTCCGCGCATTCGGTTGCGCTCGTAAATCCGCCGTCCGTACTGCGGCGCAGCACGTCCTTATTGATCTTCATGTCGCCGAGCAATGCCGTAAACACGTTCAGGCAGGCTCTGAGGGTGTCGTAAGCGTCGAAAACGCATTCCTTGTCTTCCTGCATGTCCTTGTCGTATGCAAGCGGCAGCCCCTTCATGACGGTCAGCATGCTCATGAGATCGCCGTAGACCCGGCCGGTCTTGCCGCGGAGCAGTTCGTTCATGTCCGGATTCTTTTTCTGCGGCATAATGCTCGAGCCGGTGGAGAATTTGTCGCTGAGCTCTACATATCTGTACTCGTCCGACGACCATATGATAATCTCTTCCGAAAACCGGGAAAGATGCATCATGGCAATCGCCGCCGCAGACAGAAAATCTATAACGAAATCCCTGTCGCTTACCGCATCCATGGAGTTTGCGGTAATTTCATCAAAGCCCAATTGCCTTGCAACCATTCCGCGGTCGATGGGGTAGGCCGTGGAAGTGCAGGCTCCGCTGCCGAGCGGCATAACGTTTATACGCGTACGCGCCTGCGCGAAACGTTCAGCGTCGCGAGCGAACATCTCGGCATACGCCATAAAGTGGTGCGCGAGCGTGGTGGGCTGCGCCTTCTGCAAATGCGTAAACGCAGGCATTACCGTATCCAGATTGGCTTCGGAAATATCCGTCAGCCTGACGACGAGCGCCTTGATCAGCCCGAGAATATCGTCCGCGGCGCCGCGGAGATACAGCCTTGTATCGAGCGCCACCTGATCGTTGCGCGAGCGTCCCGTATGCAGCTTCTTCCCGGCGGTGCCTATTCTCGACACGAGTTCGTTTTCCACAAACGAATGTATGTCTTCGGCATCGGCGATTTCCAGTCTGCCGCCGTCGATATCCGCAAGAATTTCGTCCAGCGTTTTGATTATGAGATCGGCGTCTCCGCGTGGAATTATTCCGCATTTTCCGAGCATTGCGCAGTGCGCTTTGCTGCCCTCTATGTCGCATTTATAAAGGCGTTTGTCGAATGCGAGCGAACTGTTGAAACTGTCCGCTGCTTTATCGATTTCGCCTTCGAATCTGCCCGACCAGAGCTTCATTATTTCTTGCCCTTTACGCTCTGCATTTTCATCGCGCGCACTTTGCTGGAAAGCCCGAACAGCGTGATGAATCCGCCCGCGTCGTGGTGGTCGTACAGTTCGCCCGTGGTGAAACTTGCGAGCGATTCGTTATAAAGCGAATAGGGAGAGGCGGTGCCTGCTTTGATGATATTGCCCTTGTAAAGCTTCATTTTCGTCACGCCGGTAACGTATTCCTGAGTGACGTCGACAAACGCGCTGACTGCCTCTCTGAGCGGCGTAAACCATTTGCCTTCGTAAACGATGGACGCCAGCTTGTTGCCCATATCCTTTTTCATTTCCAGCGTTTCTCTGTCGAGTATGAGTTCCTCGAGCTGTTCGTGAGCAGCCATGAGGATGGTGCCGCCCGGAGTTTCGTATACGCCGCGGGATTTCATGCCGACGACGCGGTTTTCGACTATGTCGACAATGCCTATACCGTTTGCGCCGCCCAGTTTATTGAGCTCAGTTATAATCTCGCTCACTTTCATCTTTTTGCCGTTAAGCGCAACGGGGACGCCTTTTTCGAATTCGACAGAAATTTCCGTTTCCTTGTCGGGAGCCTTTTCCGGCGTCACGCCGAGCACGAGCAGATGATCGTAATCGGGCGCGTTGGCGGGATCCTCGAGTTCCAGCCCTTCGTGACTGATGTGCCATATATTGCGGTCGCGGCTGTAAGAAGTGTCGGCGGAGAAGGGAAGATTGATGCCGTGAGCGCGGCAGTAATCGATTTCTTCCTGGCGCGAGGACATCGTCCATTTATCGTCTCTCCAGGCCGCGATTATCTTCAGATCGGGAGCGAGCGCTTTGATGCCGAGTTCGAAACGGATCTGATCGTTGCCTTTGCCCGTAGCGCCGTGGCAGATTGCCGTAGCGCCTTCCTTGCGCGCTATCTCCACGAGTTTTTTGGCGATAAGGGGACGGGCCATGGACGTACCGAGAAGATACTTATATTCGTAAACGGCGCCCGCTTTGACGCACGGCATTATGTAATCGTCGCAGAACTCGTCGACGACGTTTTCCACATACAGTTTGCTTGCACCCGTAGACAGCGCGCGCTGCTCGAGTCCGTCGAGTTCTTCGGCCTGACCGCAGTCGACGCACACGCATACGACGTCGTAATCGTAATTCTCTTTGAGCCAAGGTATAATGGCGGGCGTATCCAGGCCCCCCGAATACGCGAGTATGATCTTCTCTTTCATTTTTGCTCCTTTGAAGTCAATCACTTGACTTTTAGATAAGTTTTGTATATTATTTATAATATAATACTTTTTGCATAAATAATCAACTGTTTGGAGTTAGTTTTGATAATTTTGGGGCTTGATCCCGGATACGCGACGATAGGTTTCGGGGTCATAGACAAAACCGCCGGAAGCATATCCGCCGTCGATTACGGAGTCATAACGACTCCGCCGAACGAAACGATTGCCGTGCGTCTGGCGATGATCGACGACGCCATGACGTCCTTGATGAACAAATTCCGTCCCGAATGCGTTTCGGTTGAGGAGCTGTTTTTCAATACCAACATAACTACGGGCATAAAAGTCGCGCACGCGCGCGGCGTTATTCTGCTGAACGCGATAAAGGCATGCGGCAGGCTGTACGAATATACTCCCCTGCAAATTAAGCAGGCTCTTACCGGCAACGGCAGGGCGGCGAAACATCAGGTGCAGTATATGGTCAAGACGGTGCTGAGACTGGCGGACGTGCCCAAGCCGGACGACGCCGCGGACGCGCTTGCCGCGGCCATATGCCATGCAAATATGTCCGGCGCAACGAGGAGAGAAATCAGATAATGTACGCATACATTCAGGGAACGGTCGCCGAAGTAGGCGAAAATACCGTCGTGCTGGACGTCGGCGGAGTGGGTTACGAGCTGAACGCAACCGCGTCGGCCGTTTATTCGTGCGCCGTGGGCGCGGTAAGGCGGCTGCCCACATATCTTGTCGTCAAAGAGGACGAGATGAGTCTGTACGGGTTTGCGGATATGAGCGAAAAAAACATGTTTCTGCGACTGATTGCGGTAAGCGGCATAGGCCCGAAACTCGCGCTGTCCGTACTCGGAGGCATGAGCGTACGGGAACTGTCGCGCAACATAGCGTCCGGCAACTCGGCTGCGCTTTCGTCCATAAAAGGCGTGGGTAAGCGCACCGCCGAGAGAATCGTGGTCGAGCTTAAAGACAAAATAACGGAAAGCTGTGACGGCGCCGGCGATGCCGTGCAAAAGTCCGATCTGCCCGAAAAGGCGGAAGAGGCCGTCGGAGTACTCGTCGCGCTCGGCTTCAAACCGGACGCCGCGGTCAAAGCCGTTACCGCAGCGTACAAAGAAGACATGACGGTAAATCAGATAGTGCATAAGGCAATAAGCGGGTGAGTATGGACGGAGAAAGATTCATTACAAGCACAAAACTGCAGCTGGACAATGAGCTCGATCTGACGCTGCGGCCGAAGACGTTTTCCGAATATGTGGGGCAGACTAAAGTCAAGCATAATCTGGAAGTATTCATAAACGCCGCCAAACAGCGCCACGAGAGCCTGGATCACGTTTTGCTGTACGGCCCGCCCGGATTGGGGAAAACTACGATCGCACACATCATTGCAAACGAGATGAATGCGGATATTAAGGTAGTAAGCGGCCCCGCCCTCAGTTCTATGCTTGACATAGTATCCATTTTGACGGGAATCGAACCGGGCGACGTACTGTTTATAGACGAAATACACCGCGTCAATAAAACAGTCGAAGAGGCGCTGTATTCGGCCATGGAAGACTTTACGCTGGATATAGTTCAGGGCAAAGGGCCAGGGGCCCGCACGATAAAGCTGCCTCTCAACAAATTCACGCTCGTGGGCGCAACCACACGCACCGGCATGCTTACCGGGCCGATGCGCGACCGTTTCGGCGTCATATGCAGGCTGGAGCTTTATTCGAAAGAAGACCTCAATACTATAATACGGCGTTCTGCCGGACTGCTGAACGTGGAGATAGACGACGACGCGGCGGATGAACTGGCAATGCGTTCGCGCGGGACTCCGCGTATCGCCAACCGCATGCTCAAGCGCGTGCGCGACTTCGCTCAGGTCATCGGAGACGGAAAGATTACGCTGGACATAACAAACAAAGCGCTGGCATGCATCGGCGTGGATAAGCTGGGACTTGACGATAACGACCGCGCGGTACTGGAAGCGCTGGCGGTAAAATTCGGCGGCAAGCCCGTCGGAATAGACACGCTGGCCGCCGCCACCAACGAGGACGCGGGCACGATTGAGGACGTAATCGAACCGTATCTGATACAGTTGGGCTTCGTTGCCCGCACGCCGCGCGGGCGCGTGGCAATGCCGCAGGCATTCCTGCATCTCGGACTTACTCCTCCCGACGGAGACCGCGCATGAAAACATCGGATTTTTACTATAATCTGCCCGAAGAGCTTATTGCCCAGACGCCGGTCGAGCCGCGCGACTCGTCCCGTCTTTTGGTATATGACAGAAAAACAGGCAGGATCGAGCACAGACATTTTTACGACATAACGGATTATCTCGGGCCGGACGACGTACTGGTGGTAAACAATACCAAAGTCATACCCGCGCGGATATACGGCGTGGGCGACGCAACCGGCTGCCGGGTCGAGTTTCTGCTTCATAAGCGGATAAATCTTACAGAATGGAAGGTACTTTGCAAACCGGCAAAGAAGGCAAAAACCGGATCCGTTTTCTCTTTCGGAGACAAACTGTCCTGCGAGATAGTTTCAACCGGAGAAATGGGCGAGCGCACCGTGCGCTTTTCTTTTGACGGAGTATTCGAACAGAGGCTCGCCGAAGTAGGGCAGACGCCGCTTCCGCCGTATATACACGAAAAACTTGCGGACGGCACGAGATATCAGACCGTGTACGCCAAACACGACGGCTCGTGCGCAGCGCCGACAGCAGGGCTGCATTTTACGCCCGAGCTCATGGAAAAAGTGCGCGCGGGCGGCACGGAAATCATAGAAGTGCTGCTCCACGTCGGACTCGGAACTTTCAGACCCGTGCAGGTCGAAAGCGTGGAAGAGCACAAAATGCACAGCGAATTCTGGCAGATTTCCGAAACCGCAGCAAAAGCGTTAAATGATGCGATTTCCGCAAAAAAACGAATAATTTCGGTAGGTACTACGTCTGTCAGGGTATTGGAAAGCGCCATAAAAGAAGACGGCACGTACGAGGCGGGCTGCGGAGAAACAAGTATATTCATATACCCGCCGTATAAGTTCAAAGCCGTTGACGCGCTCATAACGAATTTTCACCTGCCCGAATCCACGCTTATCATGCTTGTGTCCGCTTTTTGCGGTAGAGAACAGACGCTTGCCGTATATAACGAAGCCGTTAAAGAAAAATACAGATTTTTCAGCTTCGGCGACGCCATGCTTATCTTATAATGTCGTACGCGTGACTTTTTTACGGTGCGACATCAGGGAGGGCCCTCGATTCGTCTCTTCGTTCATCTTGATCAATTTCAATCGATTTCAAGCAAACATATTTATGTAGAAGCATATCGAGGACTTCTTTTCAGAATTTAGATTAGAAATGAATAAATTTTCTTATAAAACAATACATGTATGCAGACAGAGCGGCGCGAGAGTGGGCGAACTGACTACGCCGCACGGCAAAATCACGACGCCCGTTTTCATGCCTGTAGGCACGAGAGCCACCGTCAAATCGCTGTCGCCCGAAGAAGTGGAAAGATCGGGGGCGCAGATTATTCTTGCCAATACCTATCACCTGCATCTCCGTCCGGGAGAAGATATAATAAGCAAGGCGGGCGGACTGCATAAATTCATGGGCTGGAACAAGCCCATTCTGACCGACAGCGGCGGGTTTCAGGTTTTTTCGCTGTCGAAACTGCGCAAGATCACGCCGGACGGCGTTGACTTCAATTCACATATCGACGGCGCGCGCATGCACATTTCCCCCGAAAGCGCCATAGATATAGAGAACGCGCTCGGCGCGGATATTATCATGGCTTTCGACGTATGCTCGACTGCAGGCATAGGTAAGTCCGAAGCCGAGGACGCAATGCTTACAACAGCCGACTGGCTGAAACGCTGCTGCGAACACCACAAGTCGGACGAACAGATGCTTTTCCCCATAGTTCAGGGCAACATGTTCGACGATCTGCGTCTGCGCTCGCTGGAAATTTCGCGGCAGTACGCAAAATGCGGACTGGCAATCGGCGGGCTTTCGGTTGGAGAGGACAAGGATACGATGTATCATATCCTCGACATTCTCAGACCAGGCTATCCCGAAAACATGCCGAGATATCTCATGGGCGTGGGCAGCCCGGACTGCCTCGTCGAAGGAGTGCTGCGCGGCATAGACATGTTCGACTGCGTGCTTCCTACGCGCACCGCGCGCAACGGAACGGCATATACTTCGAACGGAAAGATCAATATACGCAATGCGAAGTACGCCGAAGATTTTTCTCCGCTTGACGAGAATTGCGGGTGTTACTGTTGCCGCAATTTTTCGAAAGCGTATCTGCGCCACCTGATACAGTCCGACGAAATCCTGGGCGGCCGCATGCTGTCGCTGCACAACATCACTTATCTCGCCGATCTTATGAACAGAATCAGGGCTGCGATTATGGCGGATTCCTTCCTCGATTTCGCGGAAGAGTTCCGCAGCAGCGGCGAATACGTATCGTAAACAGAGGGTTGTTATGATATATCTCGACAATGCCGCGACGACGAAAGCGTCTCAGGCGGCGATAGACAGTATGATAAAATATGCCGGAGAGGATTTCTATAATCCGTCGGCGGGGTACGCTCCGGCTCTCGCGGTAAAGAAGGCGCTTGGCAAAGCGACCGCCGATATCGCGGAGCTGCTCGGCGCAGATTCCGACGAAATAGTATTCACTTCATGCGCCACGGAAAGCAATAATTTCGCATTCGAGTGCGGAGTAAAAAACAAAAAGGGCAATATCGTTGTTTCTGCCGGCGAACATGCGTCGGTATACGAAAGCGCGCTTAGGCTGAAAAGCCGCGGCGCGGACGTGCGCTTCGTTATGCCTGACGGTAACGGCGTAGTCACCGCCGAAGCGCTCGCGCAGGTAGTCGACGGCAGCACGGCGTTTGTTTCGATCATCCATTGTTCGAACGAAACCGGCGCGGTAAGCGATATAAAAGCGCTTTGCGCCGCAGTGAAATCCGTTAGTCCGAAAGCGGTATTTCATTCGGACGGAGTGCAGGCGTTCTGCAAGATTCCGACCGACGTGCACGACCTCGGCGTTGACCTGTACAGTGTCAGCGCGCACAAGGTCGGCGGGCTGAAGGGCGTAGGCGCGCTGTACGTCAGAAAAGGATTCAACATGCAACCGTTTATCGTCGGCGGAGGTCAGCAGAACGGCCGACGGTCAGGCACGGAAAATACGGGCGGCATCATAGGTTTTGCAGAGGCCGCCAAAATTTACAAAAATAAAGCGGCAGCCTTTGACGCAAAGGCGCTTCGCGAAGCCGTCATAAACGTATTCGATGGGCACGACGGGGTTCGGATCAACGGCAGGGGCACAAACAGCGGATATATTCTGTCCGTGTCATTCAAAGGACTGCGCGGAGAAATCATCGCCCACATGGCGGAAGACGAGGGAGTGCTCGTAGGGCTGGGCTCCGCATGTTCGACGCACATTAAATCCAACAGAGTGCTGGGCGCGATGGGCGTGGGCCGCAATTATGCGGAGGGCAGCATCAGGATAAGCTTCTCGCCCGACACCACGAAGGAAGAAGCAGTAAAAGGCGCGCGCGTCATACTCGAGGCAGCGCGCAGACTGGGAGATACCGTGAATGGATAACGTAATAATACTCAGATACAGCGAAATACATCTCAAAGGCAAAAACCGCGCGTTTTTCGAAAACATTCTTAAAAACAATATTCTCGCAAAATTGTCGGGCATCGACTGCCGCGCAGAGTTTTCGTACGGCAGGTACGTCGTATGCGATTATGCGGCGTCGGACGAGGCCGTAATCGTTAAGCGTCTGAAACAGGTATTCGGACTTTTTTCGCTCAGCAAAGCCAAACGCACGTCGTCGGAGCCGGATGATATCTTCGAGGCCGCAAAGGAAATATGTCCCGCAGGCGGAACGTTCCGCGTCACGGTGAACCGTGCGGACAAGACCCTTCCGTATACGTCGGTATGGCTCGCGTCCGAAATCGGCGGCAGGCTGCTGTCTTTTAATGCGGCGCTGTCGGTCGATCTTCACGATCCGCAGTCGTCCGTATTTATCGACGTGCGCGACCGCGCCACCGCTTACGTATATTCCGCAAGCGAGCCTTGCGCCGGAGGCATGCCGGTGGGAAGCGCCGGCAGGGGGCTTACGCTGCTTTCGGGAGGCATAGACAGCCCCGTTTCGACGTACATGATGGCAAAACGCGGTCTTAAACTGACCGCGCTGCATTTCTGGTCGTATCCGTATACCAGCATGGAAGCCCGCGACAAAGTCATCGAGCTTGCCGGTATTCTGTCCGCATATACGGGCGAAATGAAAGTGCTCGTGGTACCGTTCACGAAAATCCAGGAAGCAATACACAAGTACGCGGAATCCAATTATATGATAACGCTGGTGCGGCGCGCCATGATGCGCATTGCCGAACGCGTAGCGGAAAAGTATCGCTGTCAGTGCATAATAAATGGCGAAGACCTCGGGCAGGTCGCAAGTCAGACGATGGAAAGCATTACGGTGACAAACGCCGTCGTGCGCAATCTTCCCGTATTCCGTCCGCTGATCGGCTACGATAAAATCGACATAGTGGATTATGCGCAGAAGATAGGCACCTACGGCGTATCGATCAAACCGTTCGAGGACTGCTGCACGGTGTTCCTGCCCGACAGTCCGGTTACCAAGCCCACGCTCCGCCGCTGCGAGCTCAACGAAAGCAAGATAGAAAATTACGACTCACTGATCGACGAAGCCGTCGACAACCTTGAAGTTTTCGTAGTCCCCGGGAAGTAAGTCTTCGTTGCCGCGCGCTCTGCCCGGCATATTGTATATGCTGAATTCGGCGGAAATGCGGTCTTTCGGCAGCGTTGAGCTGCCTGCCGCGGTAACGCGATGGCGCAGTTCCAGCTCCGCCGCGTCTATATCCACACACACGACCGTCTTCGGTCTTTCGAATGCCTCGCCCCGCAGGGCGGGGCACTTCATTATGTCGGCGCATACCTCGGCGGGAACTCCGCCGCCGGTTATGCCTTCGGGCAGCACGCCGGACTCCGCTCCGCACCACACGCCCACGACGTATCTGCCGTTATATGCAATGCAATAGGCGTCCGTATTGCCGTATTCGCTGCCGACGGTGCCCGTTTTGGCCGCGACGTTTTGCAGCGAAGAAAGCGCTTTGGCCGTGCCGCTCCGCGCGCATTGCTCCAGCATTTTAGTGAGCAGATATGCGCTCTCTTTCGTTACTACTCCGCAGCCGCCGCCTGCTATCCTGGCGTATGCGCCGCACAGCGCGCCCAGATCGACGCCGTACTCCATGCCGCCGAGTGCCAGAGCAAGCCCGTTGTCTCCTGCGGAAAACTTCAAGCCCAGCCTTTTGCCGTAACTCTTCGCGCGCTCGACCCCGTACATGTTCATAAGCTTTACCGCGGGAATATTGAGCGACCGTGCAAGGCACTCCGTCGCTGTGGCCCATCCGTAATATCTGCCGTTATAGTTGCCCGGATTGTACGATCCGAAATTCGTCGGCTCGTCGAGCAGGGGAGTGACCGGAGTTATTATGCCGGCGTCGAGGGCTGGCGCATAGCAAATCAGCGGTTTGATCGTGCTGCCCGGACTGCGTTTCAGTTCGGGAAAATTCCGGTACTCGTTTGCCGCAGCCGCCACCGGCCGCCCGCTTCTGACGTCAAGAATCATTACCGCAGCCGTATAGTCATTGGTGACCGACGCGGCAAGGACGGATTCGACGATGTGCTGAATCGCCGGATCGAACGCGGTATCCACCCGTCCGGGCGCGGCGGCCTCACGTACGGCATACTGCACGAAAATGCACGGGTTTGTTCCCGGCGAGGAAAGCGGGGTTTCCGTCAGCGCGCACTCGTATTCCTCGTTTGTTATCAGGGTTTCCTCTCGCATGCGCCGAAGTACAAGTCTTTTGCGCATTTCCGCATTTTCCTTATTCAAGTACGGGTCATATCTGCCCGGATTGTTTATGACTGCGGCAAGCATGGCGCTTTCCCCGAGTTCCAGCGCAGCGGCAGGCTTACCGAAATATCTGTATGCCGCGTTTTCTATACCGTAAATATTGTTGCCGAAATATACGCTGTTCAGGTACATTTCCAATATCTCGTCTTTGGTATATCGTTGCTCGACGGCGCGGGCGAGCCGTATTTCGCGCACTTTGCGCATTATCGTTTTTTCGGGCGAAAGGTATGCGTTTTTGACAAGCTGCTGCGTGATTGTGGAAGCGCCTTCTTTTGCTTCCATGCTTGCGATATTCGTCAGCGCCGCACCCGCAATACGGAGCGGATCCACCGCGCCGTGCTCATAAAAACGAGCGTCCTCTATGGCAAGAAATGCGTCGGCCGTATACTTTCCGACATTCTCAAAGCTTGCCAGACGGCGGCCGTCGGAGCCGACGGTGCACATCACGGCTCCGTCTTTATCGTAAAGTTCGTATTTTTCGGACAGCCTTTCGAGCGGCGCGGGATCGAAATCCCCGAACGCGGCTATTTCGGTTGTGGGATCTGTGACTATATACAGCGCGGCGATGCCGGATAAGGCGGCTATGAGCAGCGAGGCGACTATAACTCTTAAAGTTTTTCTTACGGTGTCCAACGAAGTTATTATAAACCCGTGTAAAATATTTACTCATACCGCGTCAAACGATTGTCTTTACTTGCGTAAACGCGCGCGATTTGCTATAATAATAGCCGTGAAAAAAGTATTCGTAAAAACTTACGGCTGTCAGATGAACGTCCACGAAAGCGAAAAGCTGTATGCGGCTTTCGCCCGGGATGGAGTGACGGCCGCAGACGGCATGGAGAACGCGGACATTATAGTTTTTAATACATGCTGCGTGCGCGAAGGCGCGGAAACGCGTGTGCTCGGCAATCTCGGGCCGGTCAAACGGCTCAAAGCGGAAAGGCCGGATATAATCGTGGCCGTTTGCGGGTGCATGACCCAGCAGGCGGATGTCGCGGACAAACTGCATAAAAGATGTCCGTTTATAAATATCATCACCGGAACGTACAGCCTTGGCGCGTTGCCGCAGATGGTCAAAGCGGTTGAGGCGGGCGAGAAATTCATACTCGATCTTGCCGTGGACGAAAGCGTTCCCGGCGGCGTGGACGAGGCCGCGCCGAGCGTCGGCGTAAACCGCTTTGTCAATATCATGTACGGCTGCAACAACTTCTGCACATACTGCATAGTTCCGTACGTGAAGGGACGCGAGCGCAGCCGCATGGCAGAGGATATCAGGCGCGAAACGGAGATGCTGGTGCGAGGGGGAGCGAAAGAGATAACGCTGCTCGGGCAGAACGTCAACTCGTACCGCGACGAAAACGGCCGTGATTTTTACGCATTGCTTTCCATGCTCGCCGAAATCGACGGAAAATTCTGGATAAAATTCATGACGTCGCACCCGAAAGATCTGTCCGAAAACGTAATCAGACTGATCGGCATGGAAGATAAGCTGGCAAATTACATACATCTTCCGGTTCAGTCCGGCAGCGATACGATACTGAAAAAAATGAATCGGGGCTACGATTCCGCATCGTATCTGAGAAAAATCGACGCCGTACGGGAGTACATTCCCGGAGCGGGGATAACAAGCGATATAATAGTGGGATTTCCGACAGAAACGGAGGAAGATTTCCGCGCCACGCTTGCGCTTGTCGAAAAAGTGAGATACAATAATCTGTTCATGTTTATCTATTCCAAGCGGGCAGGCACTCCTGCCGCCGCCATGGACGGACAGATACCCGAAGACGTAAAAAAGGCCAGGATTGCCGGGCTGATAGGCGTGCAGGCGAAAATCGCGAACGAACTTGCCGAGGAGCACATAGGGCTGACGTGCGAGGCGCTTTGCGACGGAAGGGGCAGGCGCGCAACGGCCAAAACGTCGGACGATCGGGTGATAGTTTTCGACGACGAGGGACGCGATCTTTATAACGAGTTCGTCACGCTCGAGATTACGGCGGCGGAAAACAGTAAACTGTACGGCAGATTGAGGAAATAAAATTATGGCGCTTTCACCGATGATGAAACAATATCTCGAAACCAAGGAGCAGAATCCCGGATGCCTGCTGTTTTTCAGGCTGGGTGATTTCTACGAATTGTTTTTCGAGGATGCCGAAATCGCGAGCCGCGAGCTCGATCTCGTACTCACCGGAAAAAACTGCGGACTGGAAGAGCGGGCGCCCATGTGCGGCGTGCCGTTTCATGCCGTCGATTCGTATGTCGCAAAGCTGATAGAAAAGGGCTATAAAGTTGCTATATGCGAGCAGCTTTCGGTGCCGCAGAAAGGCCTGGCCGAACGCAAAGTCATACGCGTGGTCACTCCCGGCACCGTCATGGAAAGCGAAATGCTCGAGCCGGATAAGAATAATTATCTCGTGTCGGTATATTACGGACAGGGCAAAGCGGGTATATGCTGGGCGGATATTTCCACCGGAGAATTCAATCGCGCGACCATTGACGCACAGATTCCTCTGCGCCTTAACGATCTGCTGGCCCGGATTGCGCCTGCCGAAATAATATGCAACCCGGAAATGAAAAGGCAGAGTATGAACCTGTCGCTTGTCAAATACGGCGGCGTCTGCCCGTTTCAGCAAACGGACGAATCGGAATTCGATCTCGGCAAGGCGCGTGAAATAATACCGCAGATGTGCAAGGACGCGGCTAATATTCTGCGCGAGGACGAAGTATGCGTGCGCGCCTGCGGCGCACTGCTGTCATATGTAAGGCAGACGCAGAAACGCAGCATAGGTTATATCCGCGCATCCGAAGAGGAAGAAAAAACGCTGGCCATGGACAGCGGCGCGATAAAAACGCTCGAACTCATAACGTCCAGCGACGGAAAGAAACAGGGTTCGCTGTTCGGCGCTCTGGACAAAACGAGTACTGGCATGGGCGCGCGCCTGCTTCAAAAATGGCTGACAGCGCCCAGCCTTAACGAAAAAACCATAAACGACAGACTGGACGGCGTCGAAGAGCTTGTAGGCGATTCCATATTGCGCGGCGAACTGCGCGGACATATGGACAATATTTTCGACATAGAACGCATTGCTGCCAGACTGGCATACGGCAACATCAAACCGCGGGATTGTCTGTCGCTCGCGCATTCGCTCGACGAACTGCCCGCAATCAAAAATCTGCTTGCGCCCTGCCGCAGCGACATGCTTAAGGGACTGCGCGACGCGCTCGACACACTCGAGGACGTCACTGCGGATATTTTCGCAACGATAAATCCCGATACGCCGGTAAACGTACGCGACGGCGGGGTCATCAACGACGGCTGCGACAGAGAACTTGACGAGTATCGCAGCGTGGCGAAAGATTCGAAAAGCATCCTCGCGCGCATAGAAGCGGACGAAAAACAGCGTACGGGCATAAAAAACCTGCGCGTGGGATTCAATAACGTATTCGGCTATTACATAGAAGTGTCAAAAGGTCAGACATCGCTCGTCCCGTATGACTATGTGCGGAAACAGACTACGGTCAACGCCGAAAGATACATTACCGAGGAGCTCAAGCGCATAGAAGACAAAATTCTTCATGCCGAAGACCGCGCGCTCGAAATAGAAGCGCGGCTGTATGACGAATTCGTCGCGCGGATAGCCCGCAGCGCCGATCGTATCGTAAGCGCAGCTTCGGTAATAGCCCGCGTCGACGTTCTGACATCCGACGCCGAGGTATCCGCAAAATACGGATACGTCAAGCCCGTCATAAACTCAGGCATTAAGGAAATAAGGATCAAAGAGGGACGGCACGCCGTCGTCGAACGGATAGGACAGAACTTCGTTCCAAACGATACTTTTCTCGATTCCGACGAGGGCCGCATTATGATAATCACCGGTCCGAATATGGCCGGCAAAAGCGTGTATATGCGCCAGGTCGCGCTTATAGTCATACTCGCGCACTGCGGATTTTTCGTCCCGGCGGACAGCGCGGAAATCTCTCTGACCGACAAAATATTCACGCGAGTTGGGGCAAGCGACGATCTGCACACCGGACGCAGCACGTTTATGGTGGAGATGAGCGAGGTGTCGTATATACTCGAAAACGCAACCGACAGCAGTCTCGTATTGCTCGACGAGGTCGGACGCGGCACGGCAACTTATGACGGACTCAGCATCGCCTGGGCTATCGTGGAATATCTGTCGTCGCGCTTCAGGGCCAAGGTCATGTTTTCCACGCACTATCACGAACTGACCGAGCTGGAAGGCGTGCTCGACGGAGTCCGGAACTATAAGATAGCGGTAAAGGAACTTTCCGGCAGTATCGTATTTCTGCATAAAGTCATGCGAGGAAGCGCCAACCGCAGTTTCGGAATAGAAGTCGCGGGGCTGTCCGGCCTGCCCAAAGAGGTCGTTGCCCGCGCAAAAGAGCTGCTTAAACAGCTGGAAAAACTCAATATCGCACGGCAGAATGCCAGCCCGTATCAACAGGTATCCATGTTCAATCAGGACAAATCGAGTGAAATTCTGAAGATACTGCGCGAGCTCGATACTGACGAAATAAGCCCGCGCGCGGCGTACGACATACTGTGCGATCTCAAAGAAAAGGCATCGGAGGACGTATGAGCATCAATATACTTGACAGCTCGGTATATAATCGTATTGCGGCGGGGGAGGTCGTGGAGCGGCCCTCATCCGTTGTCAAGGAGCTTGTGGAAAACAGCATAGACAGCGGCGCGACCAAGATAGAGGTGGCGGTTGCTGACGGCGGCAAGTACATACGCGTTTCGGATAACGGCTGCGGCATCGCATACGACGAACTCCGCACGGCGTTTCTGCCGCATGCCACGAGCAAAATCAGGGAAATCAAGGATCTCGACGCGATCGGAACGCTCGGATTCCGCGGCGAAGCGCTGCCGAGCATTGCTTCGGTAGCAAAAGTCACGATGGTTTCCAGGAGAAGGGAAGACGAACTCGGAGGCGAGATAACGATCGAAAACGGAAAGGAATTGTCGCACGCGCAGACGGGCTGCGCCGCGGGCACAACGGTTACGGTCGAAGATCTGTTTAAAAACGTTCCCGCACGGCTAAAATTCCTGCGCACCGACAGAAGCGAAGAGAACGACATAACTTCGCTGATGCAGAAAATCATAATTGCAAACTATAACGTATCGGTTACGTATTCCGTATCGGGCAAAGAAGTATTCCGCTCGGGCGGCGGAGGGCTGAAAGAAGCGTTATATGCCGTATACGGAAAGAATTTTCTGAATGAATACGAGTTTTTGCAGAGTAGTACGCCTGACATAACACTGTACGGGTACATAAATAAGCCGGCATTTTCCAAACACAACAGGTCGTATCAGACGCTTGTCGTAAACGGACGATACGTGGTGAATGCCGACATTTCGTTCTGGATATACAACTGCTATTCGGATTATCTGATGAAAAGGCAGTATCCCGCTTACGTGCTTTTTATAGATCTTCCGACCGATATGGTCGATATAAACGTACACCCCAGCAAAATGGAAGTCAAATTCGTGGACTTCGACAGACTGCGCAGACTGCTTACAAAAGCCATATCAGAAACGCTGACCGCGGCCGTAGCGCAGCCCAAACTCGTTCAGCTCAATCAAAGCGATCCGATACCGGACGATTCGCCGCGCACGCCGTTTATGTTTGCGACAGAATCGGCGCCGACAAAAAATACCGAATCGTACCGCGTCGCATACAATGCACCTGAGGCATCCGAAACACGCTCCGGTGCGAATAATGCGCGCGCCTTCGTGGGATTTGCCGAGCCGGGAAATGAAACCGCGGTTTTTCCGAAGATACAGGTAGACACGCCGCCCGCGAGACAGTACGCTTTCTTTCACGACCTGGTGGCGGAGAACAGCGGGATCGGGCAGAGCCTGTACGAAGACATGTCGGATTATCGTTACCGCGGAGAGCTGTTCGGCACATACATCATGATCGAAAAGGGCGACGAAGTCGTGCTGATAGACCAGCATGCGGCGCATGAAAAAATACTGTACGACGAGTACAGCGCGGCCGTAAATGCCGGAATGCCCAGCGTTCAGGATCTGCTCGTTCCTTATATATTCGACGTGGACGCGAGCGAAGCGAATCTCATAGATGAGAATGCCGGGGAGATACGGGCGCTTGGATTCGAGCTCAACAGGTTGTCAGGCAATACTTACTCGCTGTCGGCGGTCCCGCTCGTACTGTCCGACATCAGACTGGGAGAATTTGCCGGGCTGCTGCTCGATGCCCTCAGGCGCGGCAGGCTCAGCAAGCAGAATTTCGTCAGAGAGACGCTGATGCAAAGTGCCTGCAAAGCAGCCGTAAAAGGCGAAACGGATCTGTCCGACATCGAAGTAAAAAAATTATTGGAAACTATTGCGGAAAAGCGTATCGATCTGTTCTGTCCGCACGGCAGACCGATCGCCCTGAAAATCAAACGCAGCGAGATTGAAAAATGGTTCAAACGGATAGTGTAGACAAGGAAAAAATACTCGTCATATGCGGCCCGACCTGCGTCGGTAAGTCCGATTTTGCCGTCGATGCAGCAAAAAAATACGACGGGGAAATAATCGGCGTGGACTCGGTACAGGTATACAAACTGCTCGATATCGGTTCCGGCAAAATCACGCGCGAAGAAATGCGCGGGGTACCTCATTATCTGATAGACGTAAAGATGCCCGACGAATCGTTTTCCGTCGTCGATTTTTTGAACGAAGCGAAGCCGCTTATTACCGATATAATCTCGCGCGGGAAGCTTCCGATCATAGTCGGCGGCACAGGATTTTATATCAACGCGCTCCTGCACGGATACAAATGCGGAGGCTCGGCGCCGGACAAACCGCTGCGCATAAAACTCAAAAAAACGGAAGTGCTCCTCGGCGACGGCGCGCTTTACGATGCGCTGTCACGCACAGAGCCAGAACTGAAATCCGAAAGGGCGGATCTTTTCAGGACGGTACGAAGATTCGAGCGGGCGATGACTCCGCCGTACGGCGAGTATATAGATGTCGACGAGGACGAAGAATACGACGCGCTGCTCGTCGTCATGGATGCGGACAGAGCAAAACTGGAAGAAAAGGCGGCCGCCCGCATAGAAAAGATGTTTGCTGCAGGTTTGCTCGATGAAGTGCGTTCGCTGAAAATGTATCACAAATTCCGCTGCATGCAGAGTGTGGGATATAAGTCTGTACTGCTGGGACTGTCGAATGACATGTCCGATGACGAAATCAAGACTAATATGCGTCAGGAATATCATGATCTGATAAAAAAACAGCAGACTTTTTTCCGATGGATTAAGTGGAGCAATAAATACGTGTTGTATAATTGGGATTACGCCGGCGCAGAAAAAGCGATAAAGGAGTTTATCACACGTGGATTACGATAAAATAATAGCGGATGCCGAAAGGGAATATGCCGCCGAGTTTGCGCGCATAGACTCGATCGCGCTGGAAAATCAGAAAAAAGTACTGGATGCGTTCATTTCATGCCGCGTATCCGCCCGCCATTTTGCTCCGTCAACCGGTTACGGCTACGGCGACGACGGCAGGGATAAACTGTCTGAATTGTTTGCCGCCGTGTTTCATACCGAGGCCGCTCTTGCGTCGCCGCATTTCGCATCCGGCACGCACACCATATCGTGCGCGCTGTTCGGTATTCTCATGCCGGGAGACAAAGTACTGTCGCTTACAGGCAGACCTTACGATACTCTTGCAAGCGTAATATACGGCAAAGGCATAGGCTCGCTTGCCGATTTCGGAATAACTTTCGAGTGTACGGCTCTCAGCGGCGGAAAAATCGACGACAAGGCCGTAAAAAAAGCGCTTGCCGCGAATAAATACGATGCGATGTATATTCAGCGCAGTCCCGGTTACGAACGACGCAAAGGCCTTTCAACGGCCGATATAAAAGAAGCCGTTTCGCTTTGCAGGCAATACACGGAGGCCCCGATAATCGTCGATAATTGTTACGGTGAGTTTGCGGAAACGCTGGAGCCGTCCGACGTGGGCGCGGATCTCGTGCTCGGCTCGCTCATAAAAAACCCCGGCGGAGCGCTTGCTCCCACCGGAGGATATGCGGCAGGTAAAAAAGCGCTGATAAAGCGCATCGAAGGGCGGCTTACGGCGCCCGGAATCGGCGCGGAAATAGGCTCTTACGAGCATTCGTACCGCAACTTTTATCAGGGGCTGTTCGTAGCGCCGCACACGGTCGCACAGGCAAGAAAGGGCGGTCTGTTGGCCGCCGCTGTCATGGAAAAGCTCGGCTACGCCGTTTTTCCGCAGGCAAACGATCCGACCGGCGATATCGTACGCGTCATTGACTTCGAAGATAAGGATAAAATGATCAGATTCTGTCAGGCCGTGCAGGCAGCGTCGCCGGTCGACGCGTTCGCATTGCCGGTGCCGTGGGATATGCCCGGATATGAGGATCAGGTCATAATGGCGGCAGGCACGTTCGTACAGGGTTCGTCGATAGAACTCAGCGCCGACGCGCCCGTACGCCCGCCGTACTCTCTTTATCTTCAGGGCGGAATAACTTATGAGCACACGAAAATAGCCCTGGCAAGATGTCTGCGCGCATTCTGCGAACAATAATTGACAGGATAAAAAAATACATAAAAATCTCCGGAAACGATATGCGTTTCCGGAGATTTTTATGTATTATATTTATTATTTTACGGCGAAACTTCCGCTGTCGTACAGAGCCTTGAAGATCAGTGCGGACAAAGGAATATTCGTGCACAGCAGCGCGGGGCTTACCAGACTGAATGCGTATTCCGCCTCGAACGATATATCCATGTAGAATACCACGTTGGCGGCATACACAAGCACAAGCATAAGCACCATTATGCCGAGACGGTATAGCAGCGAAGTTTTCAGATCGAAATCATATCTTTTCTGTTTGAACGGATCTATGAGATATGCGGAAAATGCGTACACGGGAAGCAATGCGGATCCCACTACCGAAATAACAAGCACCGGTAATTCTCCCGCTATCGTTATATTGCAACCGAACTTGATAATGAAATAGGGGATTATGATTTCCAATATCATTATCGCGAACAGAATGCCGTATTTGTACATCAGCAGTTTATTCGAATAATAACGATAGAGTCCGCTGTACTCTTTGTCCGTGTTTCCGTTATGAGTACGGATACGAATATCGTCGCCCATACTGCGCACCGACAGCAGCAGATTATCGAAATCGGCGTCCTGTCTGACTTCCGGCGACGTTTCATCGGAAACAAATTCTGCCGGAACCGCCTGAGCTGCTGCTACTTCCGCCGGAGCAGGTTCCTCGCGTTCAGGTTCAGGAGGCTGTTCCGTGTGAGCCAGGTCGTTGTAATACGCTTCCGATTCTGCGTCACCGGTCAGCAACTGACGTATTATATTTTTATACTCTCGGCCGACCACAAGTTCGCGATCCGTTTCCTCCGACAATTCGGCCTCGTCATAACTGCGGAATACCGGTTCGGAACGCCCCGAATACGACTTCGGCGGGGGAAGAACTCCGGCATCGTTGCCGAATAATTCGAACATCGAGACCTGCCGTTCGTCTATATCGTTATTGTCGGTTCGGCGGAAATCGTCTTCCGTATAAAACGGCTTGTCCGTGACAGGCTTGATTTCAACTTCGGCGTCAATCTCCTCGTCATCGTCTTCATCGTTGTCGTAAGTGTATTCGTAGTCGATATCGTCTTCGTCGTCGTTTTCGGAAGCGTCGTTAGCAAAGTATGAAGAACCGAATGACTCATCTTCATCGTCCTCATCGTGCGTTGCGGTATCCTGCGGAGGTTCGTGCTCCAGCCTGTCGGCATAGGAATAGCCGGCAAGCGGTCTGTCAAGCGGTGCGGAATATACTGAGGTATTATCCGTTTCGGACAGCACATCGCGTTTTTCTGCATCCGCAACGACCTCGGCATACGAGTCTCTCAAAGCCTGCGATTCTTCGTCTGCGGCTATTGCGGCCGGCTGTTCGGTATCGTCCTCATCGGAATCCGATTCTTCGATGTCGGCAGAAGTTTCCGTTTCCGTATCGGCCGTTTCTTCCTGCGGTTTTTCTTCCGCTTCGGCATTCGTTTCGGAATCGGATACGTTGGCCTGTTCGGACAAAGCGGCGGGGGATTCGTCTCCGTCGGCAGCCGCAGCTTCGGTCTCGGCCGCTGCCGCGGACTCCGGTTCCGCGACGATTGTGCCGTCCTCGATGACATCGTCGGACGTCGATATGAGGCGGTCTATGACACCGCGGGAATATTTCCACTCGTCTTTGTTTTTGAGAAAAAGTTCTTTTCCCATTTCCGTCAGGGAATAGTATGTACGCCGGCCGCCGTTAGTTTCGGTGCCCCAATACTTATATATAAATCCCTGAGTTTCAAGACGTTTAAGACAGCTGTAAAGAGTCGGCTGCTTCAATACATACTGGCCGCCGCTCTTTTTTTCGATTTCGCCGAGTATATCATAACCGTACCGATCGCCTTCATGAAGAACGCTCAGTATTATCGTGTCGATATGCCCGCGAATCAAATCGCTGTTTATGGTATTTATCATATATCGTATTATACCACACATAGTTTTTATATGTCAATAATAATCCGAAATTTTATAATAAAAGGTCGTTGACTTTGCGACAAAATTCGCTTATAATTTCCATATATGGACTTTTTGTTACATTATTCGGAAAGACGGAGCATTGCGATAAAAATCGCGGGGACGGAGGTTCATGTATACGCGCCGGCGGCATACGGCAGAACCGCGGCAGGACAAAAGGCGATAGCCGACTTCATCTCCTCAAAACGCAGGTGGATAGACAGAAAGCTCTCCGAATATAAAGAGAGTGCCGATACGATGCCGGAAATAAAAGACTTTTCGGCATACTATCTCGACGGCAAAAGAATCGAAAGCATCTACGATGATTCAAAAAGTATCTCATGCCAAAACGGGCGGATGCATATACCGGCGGCGCTGAAAGACAATCGGGCAGCGCTGACGACAGCACTCAAAAAATTCTATACAAAAACGGCAAAAAAACGCCTTGCGGAAAAACTCGATTCTGTCTCAGACCGTCTGGCGCTGCCGTATTCCGGGTTTCGGATTACAAACGCGAAAAGCAAGTGGGGCAGCTGCACGGCGGATAAAAAAATATCGCTGGGCTGGCGGCTGATTATTCTGCCGGAAGCCTGCCAGTATTACGTAATTATACACGAACTGTGCCATACCGTACAACTCAATCATTCCGAAAAATTCTGGACGCTCGTCGGAAAAAATTGTGCCGATTACAAAAAGCTGCGCAAGCAGCTCAAAAGTTACGCATTCCTAATGGAATATCTCAGATGATAAATCAGATAAAATTTGCGGCTCGGGGAATTAAATCCGACATTGCGATACATAACAAGCTATTCGCAAAAGTCAGCTTGACTTAATCGATAAAAATTGACAATTTTTACGCCAAAACGGCTATTGCTTTTTCTGACAGAGTAGGTGAGTATAAAATCAAAAAAACATAGTCCGCCTGATTCGGACATATAAAAAATGTAATAAATTTGGATCTTATATTGAAAAATCCCCATATCGGGGATTTTTTTATAATTTTTGTCTGCATTTGGGACACACTGTAAGTCCTGCGCCTTTTAT